>ENA-ORNW01000099-ORNW01000099.1-human-gut-metagenome-genome-assembly--contig:-NODE-99-length-94383-cov-87.080167_pt1 | contig 94383 bp, 88 predicted proteins | sample MGYA00242121_ERZ509034 | MGnify/ENA primary metagenome ERZ509034 (study PRJEB26280, sample SAMEA2338689) | human gut metagenome | biome: human gut; feature: human-associated habitat; material: faeces... | reverse complement strand
TTTTCGTACTTTTAGAACTTTATTTAATGATACAGTTATACAAGGTATTGCAGCACATGAATATTTAAAGATTAATTATAATGCTAAAATAAAAGTAGGTAGTAAAGGTAGTTATAATCTTAAAGAATATCTTGCTTGTCATTGTTTTATTATTCCTACAAGTTATAAATATGAAAATAATCAATCTGTTTATACTTTACCTAGTACAGTTAAAATAGCTTGTTATGTTTATAATGGAACTGGATTTACAGAAGATGCTGTATTTACTAGTGGACAAGTATTATTTGGAGATACTATATTTGATATTGATAATTGTAAAATGAGAATTACTCATTCTACTATTGAACCTAGTTATGATTTTAATGAACGTAAAAAGAATGATACTCTTATTCCTGGAGAAGTATATAACTTTTTTATTCATTTTGTTGATAAATATGGTGATGCTAGTAGAGGATATAAATTGTCAAATAAAGATAAGTATATAAATAATATTGTTAATGATGGTTCTCATTGTACTATAATTACTTTTAATTGGAACAATCAAGATAATGGTAATATTCCATATTGGGCAGTTATTAGTGGAGATATTCCAATATCTACTATTAGTTCTAATATTAAAAGATATATTGCTAATCATAAAATTGTAGTTTATACTGCTGAACCAATAAATAATCCTACTACTAATATATTACTTAATAGTTCTGGTGAACTTGAAGCTACTAATAAAGATGAACTATATACTCTTATATCTAATTACTTTATTGATTATCAAGATAAAGATAAATATAATGATTTATATGTTTATCAAGTTATAAATAGTGGTAGTTATACTCCTTGTAGTAATCAAGTAATAGGTGCTATTGGTGTTGATAATGAAGCTAAATTTGGTTATTATGAAAATATTAATGGCGATGAACTATTTAGAATACCTGATTTGATATTTGATGCTGAAGCTATTGGTGGTGAACATACTAGAGGTTTTATATATAATATGAATAATACTTTTAATAAGTTTTATATTCGTGCTAATATTGATACTACTTTATGGAATCAAATTAAAGAATTAGGTTATGTTGGATGGTTTATTAGTTATGAAAAAGTTGAACCTATTACTAGATATACTGGATTATTAACTAGAAAAGATTATTGTAATATAGCTAGTAATGTTACTTGGCAAAATAGTAGTTGGGGTACAAAACCCGGTTTTGTAGCGAATAATTTTACTAGTGATAAATGTTATCTATATAGTGGTCGATTTGATATTGATGATAGTATTAAATATGATTTTAATATTATTCGTATTGATGGTAAATGTAAATTTGAACCTTATAAAGAGAAACATGATGTAGTTGATATGGTAGTTAATACTACCTATCCTTATAGTTATAATATGCCAGTTATAGGTGTTATTAGCAGAAATGAATATAAACCTATTAATAATTATAAATTAGTAGTTGCTGATAGTGTTACTGATAGTAGAGCTGGAAAAGGAACTGCTCTTGAAATGGATGATTATAAGGAATTGCTACTTGATGCTGAAACTATGTTTCTCGCAACAGTTCTTAATTGTACTAGAAATATTTATATTAGTAAAGAAAAAGAACTTGTAAGACTTAATGATGTTTGTTATAATGGTGGAACTTATTCTATTGAACATGGATATAATGGTAGAATGACTTACGATGGTGTTCTTATTTATAATGATAATGGAGTTATAATGAACGAAGGCAATTATAAATTATATACTCCTACTAATAATCAATATTATTATAGTGGTGATGAACCATGTTGGCTTGATATTCCATTCAATGTTTATATTCAGTTTCCTTTATATAGTGATAAGTTCTTTGAAAGTAAATGTTTTAATAATGAACCTAGTAAGATAGCTTTTAGTATTAAAGAAGATACTGACAATAAAAGTGTTGCTTTTGGTACATTTGTAGAACCTAAAAATAGTGTTGATTTATTTAAAGACCCTATTGGAAATGTTGACCAATATGTTCCTAAATTGTTAACTCAATATCGTAATGATATTATTAATATTACTCGTTTTGATAAAACTATAAGACGTAGTAATGTTATTCAAGATGAAAGTGAAGTTAATGCTTGGAGAATATTTCCTATTGAAGGTTATAAAAATATTACTGAAAATAAAGGAAGTATAACTAATTTAGTTGGAATTGGATATTATCTTTTAGTTCATACTCAACATAGTATGTTTATGTTTGATATAAGTGCTGCACTTAAAACTAGAGATGAAAATGTTCAATTATATCAACCTGATGCTTTTGAAGTCGATTATAAAGAAGTTTTTACTAGTGATAAAGGTTATGGTGGGCTGCAAGATGATTTATCATATATAGTCGGAGAATTTGGTTATATTTTTTATAACGATGATTTTCATAAACTTTATCAATTTGATGATGGTCAACTTAAAATAATGGATGAAGATATTAAATTATGGCTAGATAAATATCATCCTAATAAAGTTAGATTTGCTCATGATAAATTTAATAATCGTATTCTAATTAAATTTGATTATACTTATGATAATATTAATCCTAATACTAAAGAATCTATTATAGAATCACATAATGAAGTCATTAGTTTTAATTATAAAATAGGTAGTTTTATTAGTTTACATGATTATTATTTTAATAATGCTTGGTCTACTAAAACTAAATGTTATTTTCAAACTGAACATAACGATGATAGACTTAACTGCCCTCTTCATGTATTTACTCATGAATATAATTATGGTAGATTTAATACTCACATGGGTGATGATAGTAGAAGTCTATATCTAGTATCTAAACAAGAAGTTGGTGATGAGCCTATATTAGTTCATAATAGTTATATTGATATTATAGTTAATGAATCTTATGAACTTATTAAATTTCTTGAATTTATTAAATATAAAGTACGTAAGATATATATTCCTATTTATAGTGATAATATTAATAATCCTGTTGATTTAAGAGAACATCCTTATGCTGGAGATATACTTCGTATATTTAATGAAGATAATGATACTGATGATATAGATATTAATATTGATAAACTTAATGAATTTAATAAGTATAAAAAACCTTGGTATGAACTAACTCAATATAACTTTAATTATTTCCGTAATGCGATTAAAGAACATCCTACTGTTATAAGCGATAAACTTCGTAGAGTATATGGTAATTATTTTGTAGTTCGTTTTATATTTAATAATTCAGATAATAAGCACATTGAATTTGAAAGTCTTGAATGTGCTCAAACTCAATTTAGAAAATTATGATACAGTATAGAGATAGACAAAGACAAAAAGCTTTTATTGGTGCTATTATTGGTGCAGCTGCTAGTATTGCTGGTGGTATAATTAAAGGTAATAAACAAAAGAAAGCTCAAGAAAAAGCCCAAGCTGAAGCTCAAGCTGCACAAGACCATAAAGATGCTTTACAAAATGCTCAAGCTTTAACTAGTGCTTATGCTAATCAAGATTATGTTGGTCAATATAATGATAAACTCACTCTTAAATGCGGTGGTAGAGTTCGACGTAAAGCTAATTTTGGTACTGAATTTGCTCAAGCTCTTCCGGGTTTAGGTAATCTTGCTAGTTCTGTTACAGGAGTTCAAGGACTTGGTGAATTAGGTACTGCAATAGGTCAAGGTATTTCTGCTAATCAACAAATTAATGAAAATAAACGTATTGCTCAAGAAGCTGAACAACGTAAACAACTTCAAGCTGGTCAACAGCAACTTAATATTACTTCTGATAAAATGATTAATCCAATGACTATGTATCAACGTTCTAGTTTTATTAATAAATATAAATGTGGTGGACGTAGAAAAGCGTGGATTGGTGCTGCTATTGGTGCTGCTGGAAGTTTAATTGGTGGTATGTTTGGTAGTAAAGGACAACAACCAATTCAAGTTAAACAAGCTGACCAAGCTAGTTATAGTGCTCCTAAAACTGGTCTTGAACGTCCTGAATGGATTACTAATGGTACTGTTCAACAACCTGTTATGCCTCAATCAGTATATCGAGATAGGCTAAATGTATATCGCTGTGGCGGTCATAGACGCTAGTCTTTTGCTCTCTGTTGAATTATTATATATAGGTATGAACTATTAATCGACTGATAGGCTATCGTTCAGCAGAGAGCCTTAAAATCAATCAAATTACAATTTCTCATTATATTATATAAAATGCCTAGAAAAGATAAAGTTATTCATATAAGTAATTTACCTAGTACATTTAGAGGTAATGTTACTCGTAATGGAAGATTTATTCAAAATGGTATTCCTCCACTTGGTGGAGCTTATGATAAAGTTGCTAAATCTACTGGTTTAATAAGACTTGGTAATGAATTTCTCTATAATGGTGTAAACAATTTAGTATCTAAAGATAATAGAGAAAAATTAATGAATAATACTGCTGGTAGACTTATTAATTATGTTAAAGATTTTAATAAAGAATCTTTTCCTAGTGATGATGAACTTGGACCAACATTTCCATTTAATATTATTCAAACTCCTAGAAGTAATGGAAGAAATCTTCCTCAAAAACAATATACTGTTGGTGGTAAAATACCAAATGTAGTTGCTGGTGGTATTGCTCAACCTCTTGGTAATAATTTCTTTTATATGAATGGAAGAAAACATAGTCAAGGTGGTATTGATATTGGTCCTAGTGATAAAACTGGTATTGAAGTAGAAGGTGGTGAAGTAGTTGAAACTAATGGTAATGAACTTAAAGTTTATTCTGCACAACCTATTATTAATGGTGTTAGTCCTGCTAAATTAGTTATGGGTGGAGCTAATCCTAATAAAGTATTTAAAGCTCAAGAAGATTTTAAAGATAGAAATGGGATTAACGATGATGGTACTAAATATAAAGAAGGTGGCAAAATTTATCAAGCACCTGATGAATATAAAAGACAAATCGCTGAAAGTGGTTCGATAATTATTGGTGGTTATCCTACAATAGCTGGTAATAGAAATTATAAATTTATTAAAGGTCTAACTAAAGCTTCTAGAATAGGTAGAACTGCTACTAATTTTATTAATTTAGGTAGACAAAAAATTTATGATTTAGCTAATAAAATTGATAATACTTGGATTAATCAAGGAATTAAAGAAGTTTATAGAACAACTATTGGTAAACATGGTAGTAATCTTCCTAGAACTATTGATTATATAAATAAAAATAATATAAATGAAAATAAAAAAGCTATGGGTGGATTAAGTAGAGATAAAGATTATGGTTCTAAAAAGAAACCTTATCCTAGTGTAGCTAAAAAAGATTTTGCTGGTGGACATAGAAGTTATCCTATTCCTACTAAAGCTGATGCTATTGATGCTTTAAGATTAGCTGGATTACATGGTAGAAATGATGTTAAAGCTAAAGTTTATAATAAATATCCAGAACTTAGAAAGAAAGGTAATGTTGGATTAGTTGTTAGTATTAATGGTAATGTTAAGAATGGATTAATTCATTCTCCATCCTCTACGGGGGGTCTACGCGATAAATTTGCTGTTGGCGGAAATCGTATTAATCATCATGGAAGAACTTGGGAATATGATGAAAAAATTGGAGCTTATGTTCCTATAACTAATAGAACTATTAATAGAACTTCTGCTTATCCTATTAATAAATCTGCTAGAGGAGAAACTATTATTGGAAGTGATTATACTTTTAGAAATGGAAAATGGTCTAAAAATAATAATGTAAATACTAATACTAATAAACCTAATATTGATAATGGAAATCGTCGTCCTCAATATTATGCAGAACGTAGACTTCCTTTATTTGAAGATGGTGCTGGTATTACTAGTGGTTTAGTTAGAGCTGGTTGGAGTCATGGAAATAACAAAGGTATTAGTATGAATAATACTAATATTCCAAGTTTATCTGCAACTAAATCTAGCGGGAAGACCCCCCGTAGAGGACGAAGTAAGTCAAGTCAATCAACTCAATTTGTTCCTACTAAAACTCCTCCTATTGCTGTTTATAATCGTAATCTACCTAAAATAGAAGCTAATATTCCAACTACTTTACCTGTTTCTACTAGTACACCTGCTAAAGGAACTACATCTTTTGATGGTAAAGGCCAAGGCAAATTTAAAAATATTACTGCTGCTGATTGGATTGGACTAGGTAGTAATATGGCTGGTAGTTTAGCTAGTTATTTTGCTAGTAGAAGAGCTATTAATAAAATGAGAGGTCCAAGTCAACCTACTCTTATTAGTGCTAGTAAACTTAAAACTAAATATAATATTAATCCTCAACTTGATAGAATTAGAGAAGATAAATTTGAGGCTTATCGTGATATTGATTCTAATACTGCTAGTAGTCGTGTTAGTTTAGCTCGTAAACAACGAGTTCGTAATGCTGCTGGTCAAGCTGCTAATGAGCTTTATGGTAATAAGGAAAATATAGAAACTAATCTTATTAATCAAGATAGACGTAATCAGCAAAGTGTTCGTCAATTTAATGCTCAACAATACAATCAATATATAGATAGAAAAGCAGCATTTGATAATGGTATTAGAGAAGCTAAAGTAACTAATATTAATAATTTATTTAGTGGAATTAATGCTGGTATTCAAGATATGATTAGTAGATATGAAAATCGTAAAGCTTTAAATAATACTATTGGTGCGATGAGAGCATCTGCTCCTAATGTAGATGATAGAATTATGAGAGATGCTGGAGTTGATTATGATGAATTTATTATTCGTAAACGTAGAAAACTTGGAGGAAAACAATCATGCCGATAAACTTTTATACTCCTACTTTTAGACAACAAGTTAATCCTATTGACTTAAATGTCTTAGCTAGAACTTATAATACTCTTGAACAAGGACATCAACAAGCTATTCAAACTAAATCTCAGATTGATGCTCAACTTGCTCAATTAGATTTAAATGAAGCTGAAGATGCTTGGCGTCAAGAACAACTTAATAAAGTTCGTAATGCTCTTACTGAAAATATGCAGTATGGTAATGCGTATTCTAGTCTTGATGATATAGTTGGAACTTATGGAGATATAACTTCAAGTCCAGGAATGATTGGTCGTTTACGTGCTCAACAAGATTATAAAGCATATATGGATAATCTTGATAAACGTACTGATTTATCTGAAGATTATAAGAATTATTATCGTGCTGTTAATAAATATAATTATCAAGATATAACTGATAAGAATGGTAATGTTATTGGTGGAAGTAAATGGATTCCTATTGATAAAGAAGTTTCTGAAATTCCTATGAATCAAATACTTAATCAAGCACTTCAATGGGCTGCTAAAGAACAAGGTGGTGGTAGTCAAACAAGATGGCTTGATGCTAACGGTAAAGTTACTGATGATATTACTAAATCTGTTACAGGAGAGATTTATTCTCATACTAAAGGTGATTGGCAAAGGTTAAGTAAAGCTAAACTTGCTGAAGCTGTTAAAGCTGTTATTGAAAACACTCCTGGTGCTAAAGCTAGTCTTGAACAAGATTATAAGATTGCTAAATGGAAATATGACCAAAATGGTAGTAATCCTGATATAACAGATAAAAATGGTATTCTACTTACTCCTGAACAGTATCTTGCTAAACGTATTGACCCTTTCTATAACGCTGCAACTTTTTATAATCAAGATAGTAATACTACTTATGGAGAAGCATGGAAAGCTCAATTAGCTTTAGCTAAACAAGCTGGATTAGGAAGTACAAATCAAAGAAAACAAGCTATTGATAATTTAACTTATAAAGGTACTCCTGTTCGTATTGATAATTTTATGCCTGCTCAAGCTCAAGCCGAAATTACTAGTAATAGACAATCAATAGCTGGATTACTTAACAAATATAATCCTGATATTAATATTGATTTAGCAACTGCTAATCCTAATGATATTAGAACTAGTATTATGACTAATATTACTAACCCATCTGATAGAGCATATGCTCTCAGTTATCTTAATGATATTATTGATAATCAAGAATATATTAATAGTCTTAAAGTTGGTAAATCTCAAGATAGTATTGACGGGTTTGATACATATAATTCTATTATTAGTTTAAGTGATTTACCTAATAATAAATATTCTGATACATATAGTAAATATGTTAATCAGATATTTAAAGATAGTAGTTCTATTAGACAATATTTTAATAATGATGATGTTTATAATTCGTTTATTAATGCTCTTGGTGGAGAGAAAAAAGCTGCTAGTCTTGGAATAAGATTTGGTTCTGATGGTAATGGTTATAGATATGCTGAATTACCTAAAGATTATCATAAATCTATTTATAGTTTTGGTAAAGCTGTTAAAGAAGCTGAAGATACTAGAAATCCTTTAAATGCTTTTCTTAATTCTGCTAAAACTAGATTCTTTGGTTATGGTGATAAATTTGTTAGAGTTGATTCTAATGGTGAAGAACATCATACTGGATTGCCAACAGGTAATAAAGAACCTTATATTGGTTTAGTTAATTATGTTGATTCTCTTAAATCTAAAAATGATGCTGTTCTTGATGGTGGCAAAATAACTTCTTCTACTATTGGTATTAGTGCTTTAACTCCAGAATTAGCTGAAATTAATTTTATGATGAATGCTAATCCTGAAGAAGCTAGTAAACTTTCAGCTTATAAAAAGAATAAAGAAGAACAAGCTATGATGGCTATTCGTAGTGGTATTGATTTAACTCAAGGTGAAGCTTATATTACTAGTGAAAATGGAATATTTGAACCTATGACTTCTGAAGATAGAAAAGCTTATACAGCTTATCTTAGAAGTGCTAAAGAAAATGAAATTACTCCTACTATCGTTCGTGACCCAAAAACTGGTGATGTTGGAGTTCAAATTAATATTGCCGGTTATTATGATACAGAAGGTAAACTTAAAAGAGAACCTATTACTTTACTTGTAGGTAGCGGTGCTATTGATAGTTCTATTATTCAATCTTGGAATCAAGATACTAGTTGGAGAGCTGCTGGTAAAATAGAAAATTATTATAATGCTAATAGACCTATTTCTCTTACTAATAATGCTGCATTTACTGGAATTGATAAATTTAAATTAGTACCCAATGGTGGAGGTTTTAATTTAATTAATTCTACTAATAATCAAACTATTGGTTTAGTAAGTAAAGAAAATGCTGTTGATATTGTAGATAATTTATCTCAATGGGAACAAACTGTAACTGCTGTTAAAGCTGGAATGACAGTAGATGAAAATGCTGTTAAAGTTATTCAACAAAATGTTGCTACTAAACTTGCTCAACTTAGTGGCAGTTCAGACCCTTATGTTATTCAATATTACTATGATGAATTAACTAATAATCTATATTAATATGGATGTATTAAAGTTTCTACAAGGTGGTAATAAAACACCTAATCCTGAATATAATCCTAAAACTAAAAAGGGGGCTATACAGCCTCCTACTTTAGTTGATTACAACCCCGGCACTTCTATTAGTGACCGGGGTCGTGGTCATTTATTTAGTCGTATTGCTGGACAATCATATAATCTTAATCAATATGATATAGATAAATATGCTCCTTATGATGTTTATGTTAATCCTGTTGATGACCAAGAAAAACTTGATAAAGAACGTGCTGTTAATCAAAGTAATTGGGAACAAGGATTAAGAATGATTGGACAGATTGGTAATGAGATTACTGTTGGTACAGCTATTGGTTTTGCAGATTTAGCTGATGCTTTCTATAATATGGTTAGTAATAGTCCTAATGATTATCAATCTGAAATAAGTTCTGAACTTGAATCTTTAAAAGAATCTATTAATGAGCGTTTAGCTATATATAGAGAAAATCCTAATGCTGCTTTTGATATTGGAGATTTTGCTTGGTGGGCTAGCAATGCTCCTAGTATAGCTAGTTCTTTAACTCTTATGGTTCCTAGTACAGGTCTTGCTAAAGGTGTTTCTTTATTAGGTAAAGGTATAAAGTTTAATAAATTAGCTAATAAAATGGCTAATGCTATTAATATGACACAAAAGAGTAGAGCAATTACTAGTAGAATAGCAGAAGCTACTGCTATTGGAATTCCTTCTCGTTATCTTGAAAATTATCAAGAAGCTAGACAAACTTATAATGATATTGAAGATTATTCTAAAACTCAACTTGCTAATATGAATGATAAACAAAGAGAAGAGTTTTATAATAATAATCCTAAATATAGAGATATGTCTGATGAAGAAGTAGCTAAAGATATTGCTAAAAATAGTGCTGATGTTACTTTTGCTGAAGATTGGGCTAATGTTCTTTTTGACGTATGGCAAGTTTATAGTTTAAAGAACTTATGGAAAAATGCTTTAAGTGGTAATACAACTAGTTCCAGACTTAGAAATTTAAATATTGCATTTAATAGTAATATTGATGATGCCGCTGCAATTACTAATGCTTTAAGTAATAAAACTACTAAACAAGCTATTACTAGCACATTAAAAGATATAGGTGATGATATTATTCATGGTGTAAGAGCAGAATGGACTGAAGGGGTTGAAGAAGCTATTAATTATATAGCTAGTCAAGATGGTTTATATAATGGTAAAAAAGTATTTGATAAAGATATTCCTCAACAAACTATTAAAGATTATCTTCAAGACCCAATGCTATGGGAACAAGCATTTTGGGGTGCTCTTGGTGGTGTTACTTTTAGTAGTGTTATGAATAAAGCTGGAAAGTTTATTAATAAACGTCTTGATAAAGATTGGACTTCTGCTGAAAAACAAAGAGAAAACGAAATTCTTGGTCGTACTGCTACTTTTCAAGCATATCAAGAAAGACTTAATAGTATTGCTAATGGTAAAAATCCATTTATAATTACTGTTGATGAAAATGGTAATCAAATTAATCCTGATATTGTAGTTGGTACTGAAGAAGAACTTCGTAATATAGCTGAAAAAGAATATATGGATAATATTATTATTAATTCTATGAACGCTGGTAATTTAGGACTTCTTGAAAGTTCTATTAATAGTAAAGAATTTAATGATAGTATTACTAATAAACTTGGATTACAACAACAAGATAGTAATGAACTTATTAATAGATTTAAAACTGAAATTAATAATCTTAAAAATGAATATAATACTACTTTAAATAAAGTTAATAGACTTGGTGGCGGATTTGAAGTTGGTCGTATTATAGCTACCCAAATGGTTCATGCTCGTAATCGCCAAGAAAATTATAATAATCTTCTTAATTGGGCTAATGATGTTTTAAATCAAGATATTACAAATAATCATATTGAAGATATTGATATTAATTCTGCTAAGAATGGTATTTATCAACATATTATTAATAGTATTCAAAGAGATATTAAAACTATTCAAGATAATGCTGCAATTAATAATTCTGTTAAACAAGAACGTATTGCTCAATTAAATGAACGATTAGATGCTATTAATAAACTTTATACACCTATTGATATTGAAAATAAAAATGATGTTCAATCAGCTATTCAACTTCAAAAACAATATAATGAAGTATTTAAAGACTTAGCAGAAGTTGTTAATGCTGAAATTAATGTTGAAGTTAATAAAAATCAACTTAATCTATCTGATGATAATATTAAATCTCGTATAACTTATCTTAATAACTTCTTTGATAATAGTCGTAAAAAGATTGTTAATAAAGCTATGGACGATTTACGTAATGCTTATAAACAATATGGTAAAGAATATGTCAATTCTGTTATTAAAGATGCTAATAATGGTAATAAACCAAATATAGATAAAATTATTCGAGATGCTTATGCTGCACTTGATTTAAGCTCTAAAGGTAATGAACATCTTAAAAATACAATAGAACAATTAGCTGAGATTGCTGAGATTGAAAATGATGTTAATAATATTCCTAAAGAGGAAGAAGTTGCTCCTGTTAATCCTGATGTTAATGAAGTTAATGAAACTGATGTAGATGATACTAACTCATCTCCATCCTCCACGGGGAGTATAGCGGAGCGAAGCGAAGCGGTTCCTAGTGAGCCTATTAATACTGAGCAACCTCAATCTCAAACTGAACAACCAGTTTCTCAAGAACCTATTAGTACTCCTAAGCCTGAAGTTAATAATACTCTTCCAGATGATGATTTCGAACGTGGTCAAATAGGTACTGATTTAGTTTATGAAAGTATAGCTGATTTAGAAGATTCTTTAGGACATGAGTCTACTAATAGTGATTTACTTAATGCTAGACAGTCTTTTATTGATAAACTTAGTCAAGCTGGATTTGAACAAACAGAAGCTAGTGATATAGTTAATAATATTATTGATGGTCTTACAGGAGGTAGTTTATATAGTTCTGTTCAAGATGATAGTACTAGACGTTTATTACTTAATGCTACTTATGCTACTGTTACAGGTAATGAACGTAATATAGAAGCTATTATGGATGATTTTGCTAATAGTGTTGATAGTGAAGGTAATACTAGAGGTAAAATTGTTAATGGTAAAGTCTATCTTAGTATTGGTCAATTAGTTGAATATATAGATAGTGTTACGGGTAATAAAATTATTAAAAATTACTTGTTTAATCAAATAAAAAACTATCTTTACGCCAGCACTAATAATCAAGGTAAATATCGTGCTACTGATGAATCAACTATTAAGAAACTTAATGCTAGACAATTTGTTCAATATGTAGATGGTATTGCTAAAGAACGTCTTGAAAGACTTCAAGTTGAACATACTAATAATGTTAATCTTAAGTATATAGTAGAGAATGAAAATGTTAAAGCATTTACTAGTATTAAGCAAGGTGATTATCTAGAAATTGAATATGATAGTAAGCTTAGACGTATTAATATATTTGCTAATGATACAATTATTGGTTATATAGGAGTTCCAAACATTGATAAGTTTGGTAATTATGATATGGTTAATCAAGGTTGGAAATATAATATTCATGCTGAAAATGGTCAAGTTGTTTCTCCACTTAAAGACGCTTTAATTAGTATTCTTGATGGTGATAGATTTGACGAAGAATTTATTGGTCATTTATATGAACTTGCTGTTAAAGAAGAAGTTACACAAGAAGAACTTGTTAATCTATTTAAAGAATTTGAAACTAAATATCCTGATATAGTTAGAGATTTTACTACTCCTGTTGCAAGTTTTGATTTAGCTGGACATCTTGTTAATCTTACTAAATATATATTTAATCAACCTTATGAAAACAGTCATGAAGCTAGTATTAATCGTTGGTTTAATAATCTTCTTAATAGTTATGACCAAGCTATTACAATAGTTAAAGGTGACTTTAAAGGTAAAGTTAAAGCTGTTAATGTTAAATATGGAGTTCTTAATACTATTGATGATGCTAATGGCGAATGGAATGATGTACAAGAAACAGTAGTTGGTTATGATGAAAATATTAACAAACTTGGTGTAGTTGTACAAGGTCAACTATATCTTAATGGAGAAAGTAAACCTACTATTATTGAAAATCTTACTACTAATGGTATGCCTGTTATTAGTATTCCAAGTAGTGATGGTACTTCTCTATATGCTTTTTGTAAACAAGTTCCATTAAATAGTAATCTACTTAAAGGTGATGCTCGACGTATTATTAATTCTATTAAGAATGAAGTTAATAATCTTTGTAAAGATTATATTAGTGGTAAAATAAGTTTTGGTGAACTTAAACAAAGTCTTGGAGATATATTTGGAAATAATAAACTTATTAACGGAGATAGAAATAATGGACTTCAAATTAGTATTAATCCTACTAATATAGGTTTTTATGTTAAAGGTGCACATTTTAATGGTAAAGATTATGCTTTTACTATTAATTCTGATGCTGGTAATTATAAACGTAATATTATTATTAATTCTCCTTATGTTGTTAATAGTGCTTTTAAAATAGGTAAAAGTTATGGTATTAATGCTAGTACTATTGATGAATTAGATAATGCTCTTCGTCCTATTATTGATGAAATGTTTAACTATGCCCAATTTGCTATTAGTAAAGATTTTATTAATGATAGTACAAAAACTAATGATAAAACTAATAAATATATTTATCGTGAAAATGGTAAAACTATTATAAATATTGATGGTAAAACTTATAGTTATAATAGTTATCAAGATTTTATTATTAGTAATGGTTTAGTTAGAACTAAATTAGCTAATACTAATACTAATGAAACTGCTGGTAATTGGCAAATAGATATTCATTCTAAACTCGATATTACTTATGAACTTGAGGGTAGACCCCCCGTGGAGGATGGAGCAATACCTGAACAGCTATCAGAGTTCATGTTAGATGATACTCTTAATGCTATTAATTTTAATGCTTTTGAATCTGCTATAACTGCTAAGAATTTAACTCGTGGACTTAAAAAGTATTTTGCTAATGACCAAACTGCTATTGATTATATTAATGCTCTTCAAAAGATTGGTATATTGCCTAAGAATATTCAAGTTGTAAATAGTATTACTGATAATAATGGTAATCAAGTTAATGCTGTTTATCATCGTGATACAGATACTATTGAACTTAATAGTTCTGCTATTGCTGGTCAAAGAGTTTATCGAGTTGTTAATATTATACTTCATGAAAGTTTACATAGACAACTTTATACTAAATATAATACTGAACAAGCTCTTGCTTTAGTTAAACCTATTTATGATAAATTTAAGTTTTGGCTTGATACTCAGGATGATGCTACTAAAGAAAGACTTAAACCTTATCTGTTTGAGAATTTTAATACAAGTGAAGCTCTTGAAGAATTTCTAGTTGAAAGTATTACTAGTAATGCTCTTATGACTGCACTTAATGAAATTAAATATGATAATAGAAAAGTTAATAAACGTAAGACTTTATTTAGTAGACTTCTTGAAGTTATTGCTGATATGTTAGGTATTAAGATTAATGAAGATAGTTTATTAGCTGCTGCTAGAGATGCTTATAAAGCTATTCAAGGAACTTTTCAGTTTGAAGAAGAAACTGCTAGTACAGAACAAACTGAAAATCCTAATGAAGATAACAGTCAAGATTATAATTATAATAATGATAATCTTAATGATGGACTTGATATGTTTAGTAGTGTTGATGATGATACAGTGGTGAATATGGCTGAATTAACTAGCCGTTTACCAATAGACCAACAGTCCGAATTTGCCACTTTGCTTGACACAGGACGCATCAGTTTTAGCTGTATGTAGAATTAATCGAGCAAATATAAAAGTCGCTTAAAACGAAAGAAAACAGCCTCTATGACGATGTAATAAAATTTTACTTTACATTAGTCATAGAGGTATTACTATTAATGAATTTAAACTTAAATATAAACTTATGAGTTGTGGAAATATTAAACTTGTAGGATATAATAATCTTAATAACATTATTATTAAAGAACATGGTTCTAATAATGCTGATTATTATAGTCTTATAGCTATGGTTGAAGACCCAATCTTTAAGAAGATTGTAGCTGATAAAGGTATTAATGTTAAAACTTCTGGAAGACAAGCTTATAATGCTCTTCTTGAAGCTAGAGCTATTAAACTCCGTAATATGGATGATGTAGCTTCTATTGCTGAAAAAGAAGAACGTGGTTTGTTTAGTACAATTAAAGCTAGAGATACAGCTATTACTTATATGGCTGATATTATGAATAAACTTAGTTTTAATTTTTTATATAATGGCGCTCCATTAAATTTTAATGAAATTAAAAAACGTACTAATGAAACTGTTATTAATGCTGGACTTAAACGTGCTAAGAAATTAGCCGGAAGTGATAAAGATAGAAATAATGAACTTAATAGTTTTATTAATAATCCAAGTCCTGCTATTAAAATTAATGGTCTTGGAGCATTTCTTCGTAAATATGGTGATGTCCAAGATTTTAATTATGGTGCATTACTTCGTTCTTTAACTAATACTGAATTTAATGAAGCTCTTTTTAATAATAAAAATGTAGCTAAACTTATTAAACGAGATGAGTTATATCAAACTACTGATTATGAAGAATTAGGCGGTTATCTTGATGAAACTTCTACTGAAGGTGATGAAAATAGTATAGATGATGGTATTGATTTAATGACTCAACTTTGGAATTTAAGTATTGGTGAAGTTAAAGATTTTAATAAACACGTAGAAGAAATTATTAAATATCATCTTGCAAGTTTACCTAAACTTACTGCTGCTTCTCAACTTGATAATGGAAGTTATCCTTTTGATACTAATAACGAATTAGGTGTTGTTACTTTTTCTGATGCTAATTATTTATCTAAAATATTATATGCTAGTGCTGATACTAGTAATGTAGATAATTTTATAGCTAGTCTTAAACGTATATCTGAAACTATTCCAAATTGTGAATGTTTAATTCAATTACATGATTTACTTAGCAAAAATAAAGTATTTGCTAATAAGTATATGATGGTGTTTAATAAACCTATTATATCTAAAATTGAAACTTATATTCAAACTGATTCTAATGGTAATAGTTATGTTCGTGCTCGTGTAACTAATCCTAATACTGATTCTCGTACTATTTTACAGAATACTTTTTATAATAATGTTAAAAATAATATTATTACTAATCGTGTTCCTACTGCTCGTGAAAAGTTTCGTATATATGATAGATATAAAAATACTCCTCATGCTAATCTTTATTTATATGATGCTTTTAAAGAAATATTTCCAGATATTAATCAAGCTAGTTTTAATTTAGCTATTGCTAAGATTGGTCGTGTAGCTATGGCTAATAATCTTATCAATTTTGCTAATGTTATTAATCGTACAGTTGAAAACTATAATAAATATGTAGAAGCACTTAAAAAAGATAAAAGAACTAAAATGCCTGATAGTTTTATTAATAGAGGTGATACTTCTATTATATATCAAATGGCTGATGTTTTTAAAGATATTATTTATATTCCTGTTGAACTTAATTCTCGTAATCCCGAAGGTAATTTAAGTTCTGATGTTATTAATAGAAGTTTTATTACTAATATTGCTAAAATAATCAATGATGATAAATCTACTGTTGAAGAGCAAAACGCTATGGTTGAAGCTTATGCTAAACAAAAGTTTGCTAGTCATCAATATGATTATAGTAATTTACTTCTTGAACATAGGGATAGTAATGGTAATATAATTAATTATGGATTGTTTAGAAGAGTTGGAAATGGAACTCCTAAACTTACTGAATATGCTCGTAGTATGTTTAAAACTTCTCTTCTTAATGGTATTAGTGAATTAGATAATAACAATAATGACTTATATCGTAGTATGAGTGATGGTGATTATTTAATTACTGCTATTGGATTATTTATGACTGATATTAATAATTCTGAAACTCCTACTGCTAATTATTTACTTCCTATACCTAGTGATGCTCCTAAAAACTTTACTATTACTGCTCCTAGATATAGTCTTAATGGATTACGAAGTCAATTAGAAGATGGAACTAAAATTATAAATAGAGAACATCCATTATTTAAACAATATTATAATATAGCTATTCAAGAACTTACTAATATGGCTCAAGCTGTTAATGTAATGTTTAAGACTAATGCTAATGGTAATCCTATTTTAACTAATGGAGATTTTGAATTTAGTGATATTTATAATAATAAACCTGAACATTTTTATAATCAATATCATAAAGATGGAAAAAGTAATGTATTTATTACTAAAGATGGACACAAAGTTTTAGCTGGTAGAGTATTTAGTTTTAAACGTTTAGTTAGTAAAATTACTCCTAATAGTAATGGAGCGTTTAATGAACTAATTGGATATGGTAAGACTATTGACATCCTCTACGGGGGGTCTACACGTGGACTTAGCTATGTTAATAATCAAGTAGTTCTTAATGGAGAACAACGTGTTGCTCTTGAAGATGCTGTTGCTGATTGGTTAAATGAATATATAACTAATGGTTATAAAGAACTTAAAAATAAATATGGTACATTTATTGATGATAGGATTAATAATGAATCTTTAGCTGAGTTTCTAGTTAATGATTATCTTGTTAGAGATAGTATGTACGATATGTATGGTGGTGACCAAAGTTTTTATAAGAATGGTCAAGCTATTCTAAAACGTATTAAAGAAGTACAAGCTAGTGGTAATCCTTTTGGTAATACAGACTTTACTAAAAATGATTTAGATATAGCTACTGATTTATATGATATAACTATTAAAGGTAATGCTGTTACTGTTCCTTATATTGTTAATGGTGTTACTAAACGTAAAAAAGTAGTTCTTCAAGATAAATTTAGAGGTGTTACTATTTATAATACTTTTAAAGCTTCTGATAAAGTTGTTATTGATAGACTTGATAATCAACTTAAAAAAGCTGGACTTGATAAAAAAGATAGAGAACGAATACTAGAACCATTTAAAGGTGGAGTTAATGCTAATGATGCTCAATCTTATATTACTCTTGAAGAATGGATTCGTCGTATTACTGCCGCTGGTGAATTAGATAAATATGCTGGACTTATTCAAAGTCTTACAGATGATACTCCAATAGATAAAATTGATTGGACTAAATTTGCTAATAAAGTTCAAATTCAAAAGAATTTCTATTATGATTTATATTATGATACTACTGTTGGTATTGAAGTTCCTAGACAAGTAAAGAATGCTGAGTTTGTTCTTATTCCTAAACTTATTAAAGGAACAGAACTTGAAAAAGTTTATAATATAATGACTAATAGAGGTATTCATCAAATTAATACTGTTGAAACTGTTAAAGTTGCACAACATAACAGAATGACACTTTGGAATAATGATGGTGTTTTAACTGATGAAGCTCTTAAAGAATTTGATAATAATGTATTTGATAATTCTGAACTATTTAGTTATAATTATCTTTATCGTCAGCAAGAAGTTCCTCAACATATGGTTGATGCTAGTAATAAGGCTGCTATTCAGATTATGAAGAAAATGCTTGATAATCTTCCTAATCGAACTGAACTTAATGAACTTAAAGATAAAGTATTTAATAATTATGTAGCTAATATTAGAAATAGTTTTGAAAAAACTTGTGCTGAACTTGGTATTGGATTAGATGATAATGGTCATATTGATTTAAATTCTAATGGTACTATTAAAAATCTTAATCGTTTTGTATTTTTTGATAGATTTAAAGAAAATGCTCAACAACAAGGAGTTGAGAAAGCTCTTCTTGAATTTTTTGATTTAGATAGTGCTGGATTTAATAATCTTCCTTTATTCTTATCTAATATTAATAGTAAACTAGAAAGTATTGCTAATAGTTATTTTAATACTAATATTACTAGGCAACTTATTAGTGGTTGGCATGCTGCTCAGCTATCTGATTTTGGTTTTAAAGTTGATAAACAAACTCAAACAGATAGTAAACTTCAATATAAAAAGATTGGAGAAGTTGATGGCACTCCTGTTTATTATACTGAAATTAAACTTCCTAGATGGAGTAGTAAACTTAAAGGATTAAATATTGAACAAGTTCCTGATAGCTTACGTACTATGATTGGTTATCGTATTCCTACTGAAGGTAAACAATCTATATGTATTATGTATGTTAAAGAGTTTCTTCCAGATGCTTATGGTAGTACTGTTGTTGTTCCTGATGAATGGGTTACTCAAACTGGTTCTGACTTTGACGTTGATAGTGTTTATGGTATGTCTAAAACATTTAATCTTGTTAAAGGTATTCCAACTGAAATTACTCATGCTAGATATACTAAAGATAAAGTAGGATATATTAATTATGTTAAAGATAATGTAGATAAAGCTAGTCGTAAGATTCTTGGTAAGACTTATAATAAACAAGGTAATATTAGAGCTTCTTTAAAAAATAGCGAAGATGCTATTAATGCTACTCTTGAAGGTTATAATGGTAATCTTAAAGTTGTTGAAAAAATTGCTAATGATGGTGGGCTTAAGTCTTACGAATCATACTTGAAACTCCCCGTGGAGGATACAAGTAGTCAAGCTGCTAGAACTAATGCTATTATTCAATCATTTATTGATATACTTAATAATCCTGCTGCATTTGAAGAAAATACTACTACTTCTAATTTTGAAAATGTTAAAGAAGCTAATGAAACTTATGCAGAAATAGTTGGCGCTAATAAAACAACTGTTGCTCCTAGTGATTTCTTTACTCAACTTGATTGGTTTGATGCTGCTACTTCTGGTATTAAACTTAAAGGTATTAGTGTTAATCGAGATACTTTTATGAGTATTGGTAATGTTACTAAAGCTAATCATAGTGAAGGTATTAAAGTTATGTATACTACTGATGTGATTAGTGAGCAAGAAGCTGTTAATAGATATGGTAAAGAAAATGTTGAAACTATTGGTAATAAACATATTCGTATTACTCATAAGAATTTTGGTTGGTCTGGAGATGATAAGAATGTTGATGGCTATTTGATTAATCCTTATAGTTCTCAGACTACTGCTCATATTCTCGATGTTATGAAAGAGGGGGCTATACATAATGAAAATACTTATACGTTTAATGCTTTTAAAACTATTGTTGACTTTGGAAGTAATTATGATACTGCTATTGGATTTATGTGGCAACCTGCTATTGATATACTAGTTCGTAAATGGAAAGAAACTAATAGTGTTCTTGCGGAAGGTACTAAAAATCCGCTTACCGAAGCTATTAGAGAAGTTGCTCATAATCTTGGTTTTGGTGAAAAAGTTAATTTTGCTGGACGTAAAAAGCTAATTGAAACTATTGATAAAAGTTATGGTGAAACTTTCAAGAAAATATTCAATTTAAGCGTTTCTGAAGCATTTTCATCACCTGACCTTATATTTTCATCAGACGCATATAAATCTCGTCTTAGAGGGGAAATGAATGGGATTCAGCAGGCTTTATTTGACCTTTATGTTCTAGCACAATTCAATCGGTTAAACTCAATCGGACAGGATATAAGTAATAATCTTAATATTCTTAGTGCTGATAAATATGGTGCTAAACAAAGTTTTTATGCTAGTGATAAAGTATTTAGAGATGCTAGAACTGTTATTGAAAATAGTAATATTTATGCTCCATCCTCTACGGGGGGTCAAACCTTGCTGTTAGAAAGTGTATTTCCTGATATTAGTGGTGGTATAGATGCGTTTATTAAATCAGATATATCTAAAAGTAGTTATCCTAGTTTAGCTGCATTTTTACAAATGAGCACTGCTCTTAGTGTTAAAGCTACTCAACAAGTATTTGAAACTGCTAATCCTGTATTTATTGATTATGTATATAGAATAGCAGAATGGACTAAAGGTGGAATAATGACTGAAAAGTTATATAATGATTATAAAGATTATCTTATTAATAAACTAGAAGTAGGTAATAATGGTAGTTCTTATCTTAATTTACCTGTTACTGTTGTTAATGGTGATTTTGTTCACCCTAAATTCATTAAAGAATATGGTACTGGACAATCTAGAGCTTTAGAAATTGGACGAGTTAGTGGTACATTAGTTAATATTAAAACTGATGATGTTGTAGTTAAAAATATATTTGAGCCTACACAAACTGAAATTGATGTATTTGCTAGACTTACTCCTGCTCAGAAAGTTGATTGGATTAAACATAATTTTAGTCAAGATGGTAGTGTATTTGAACATATTGAAATAGTTGCTAATGATGAAAGAAATAATCGTCGTAATGTAAATATTCAATATATTAATTACATACAAGGTGATATTACTAATGATGAAGCCCATAGATTGTTTGATAGAGCTTGGAATCATCCCAATCTTCTTATTAAACTTACAGCTCTTGATTTAGTTAAATATGCTTTTATTATTGAAGGTCATAAATTTAGAACTAGAAATATTAGTAGACTTATAAGTAATACTCCCCTTAGAGGATTGAGTGAGGGCGGAATAGCTATTGGAGATATAGCTATGAAAGGCATTAATAACTATGGTTTTATTGATAAAGATAATGTTGAAGATATAATTGGTTTTATTCGTAAGAATTATAATAGTTTTAATTGTCCTAGTTATACATTTAAAAGACTTACTAATAATAAAATTAATTATAGTCTAAAAAGAAGTGGTATTATTACTTTTAATGGTCAAGAAAATCTTGATAATGTAGGAATAATAAGAAATGGAGATGCTGTTAATGTTATTAGAATTAATAGAAATTTATATATTAAAGGAACTTATGATGGAACTTTAGCTTATTATCCTATTGATAGACTTGAATCATTTGAAACTTATAATAGTATTGAACCTAGTATTATAGCTAATAATAATATTCATAAACCGTTAGCCGTTCTTCTTTATGATGGTCTTACTCAACAAGAAAAACGAGATAAATTTATTGATGGTATTAAAGACAATATTAATGAAGCTATAAATAAAGGTTATAAAGAAGTTCCTGAACTATATAGTAAATATATATCTGATGAGTATTTCCAGCCTTTTATGAATACTCCTTTTGAGAATAATACTATATATACTATTAATGATAAATTTTATCTTAACATTAATGGAACTACTGCTATTAATTTAAGCGATGATTTAAAACAATATAAAGCTAAATATCCTAATATTGAAGATAATAAACTTGGTTTATTTATTGAAATTAATGAAAATGAAATAAATAGAGTTACTAGTAATACTGATAGATATAGTAGTGTTGATGACCAAACTCCTATTGGTAGATTTGCTAAAAATGCTAGTTTAGTTATTTCTCGTGCTGTTCGTCATGGTCAACCTGCTGCTCAAAATGTTCTTAATGCTCTGAATAATGCTGAAATTAATTATCTTGATAGTAGTAGTCTTTCTGATAATTCTGAATTTTCATTATCAGTTATTGCTAATTATATAGATGTTGAAGCTAATAATATTCTTAACGATATCAATCGTTTTATTAAAATTGATGGTATTGATAAACCTATTAACGATAAAGATGTTATTAGTAAAGTTCTTAAAGATGAACAACTTCAAAATCGTTTCTTAGATGTTATTCTTAGTGCTAATACATTTAAGAATAAATATAAACTTATTAGCGAAATTGATATTGATAGTACAAATCTTGATGATAAAACTAAAGAGAATATTAGAAAGATTCAGAAACTAGTTAATCAAGTTGATTCTAATACTACTGTGCATTCTGCTAGAAAAGATTGGTTTGAAAGATGGATTCAATTACGCACTACTAATCCTAATTATATAAGTGGTCTTATGAAAGAATTTGATGCTTATGGTGATACTGGATTTATGGATTATTGGATACAAGATATTCGTGCTAATCGTAACTTTGTATTGCAGAATATACTTAAAGATGTAATGGGCACTGTTGAAGAAGGTCGTCTTAATGGTATTAAAGAATCTAATGACTTTAGAAATTATCTTAAAGAACTTAAATCTAGAGCTGCTAAAGATGGTAAATCTGTTAGTCTTGATAGTATTATTGATGATGATGGTAGATTAATTCAGCCTAATAATCCTATTTGGGAAGAAAAGATGAAGAAATATAGAGATGCTGCTATTGAAGCTGAACAAAAATTTGGTATAAATAGTGTTGAACATCTTATTGCTTTATCTAATAAAGCTAAATTTATTGATATGACTACTATTCATCAGCTTAAACCAATTACAGTTCAAGATGAAGATGGTAATGATGTTACTATTGAATATTCTACTTATATTATAAATCTTGAAAGAAGTTTATTAGGACTTAAAAAAGGAGATGATGGTATTCCTAAAGAATTTGCTGAATATAAAAGACTTAATGGTAGAATACGAGATATTCTAAGTCAAGCTACTGATAATGTTACTACACAAAATCAAGATGAAGAACTTGGGCGTATCTATGCTCAAATGGATAGCCTTACTAATCTTTATGATGAAGATGGTAATAAAAAGATTGGTCATGACTTGAATGTAGCTGAAAGACTTCGTGCTTATCAAACTAATATTCGTAAAGTTAAAGAAATGTTTTATGATAAGCAAGCTAAAGAAGGATTTGATTCTAAACTTAAAGAACAACTTTCTATTATTAGTAAATATGAAAGTCAACGTGACGCTAATGGTAATCTTCTTATTAGTATGGAAGAACTTATGAAAGTTCCTGAATATCGTGAAGCTAAAGAATGGATTCGTAAGAATACTAGATATATTCTTGATATTAAAGATATAGAAGATTTAAATTGGGCGTTTGAAGAACTTAAAGATGCTAATAAAGGTAATAGTGTTCTTAATCTTGCTATTAAAGAATTTCAAGCTAAAGATGAATTTAACGTAGTTGATGGACGTAAAATACCTGAAGAACGTGCAGCTCTTATAAAAGCTGAAACAGTTAGAAAATATAAATATACTAAAGGCAATGGTATGCCTTATGTTGGTATTATTCGTTCTGCTGAAGATGAACTTAGAATTTATCGTGCTGATTTTTATAATTATCTTACAGGTAATAAATCAAAGAGTGAAGAAGAAATTAATGTAGGAGAAGCTATTAATAAAACACTTGAAAAATATTTTGATAATGCTACTAGAACTCTTAATACTGCTGATATTAGTCAAGAAGATTTAGAACAACTCAAGACTGGTTTTGAAGTATTTAATGAAATTACTAGAGGTGAAAAGAGTACTGATAAAGCTAAAGCAAAACGTGTTGCTGAATTTATTGAAAGCGAATGTGATGTTACTTATAATTGGAAACAATATGAACTTGATAAAAATAGAGCTTTTGCTAAAGGTAAAAAGTATTATGATAAATGGCTAGAAGTATTTAGTGAACAAGTTGAAGAAAATGGAACTATTGCAGAAAGACCTAATCGAACTATTTATGGTATTATTAAACCTAAAGATTTAGATAAATGGACTGATATTGATAGAACTGCTGCAATTAATATTCTTCAAAAGAGAACTAGAGAAACTACTACTCAATATTACTATATAAAAGAAAGAGAAGTTCTTGACAAATATGGTATTGATAGTGTTGAATATAAACAATGGTATAGAGATAATCATTATTTTGACCCATATACTCGTACTATTAAACCTATTCGTATTTGGACTACTATGCAAATGATTAAAGATGATGGTTCAGCTGTTGTTGGTAATTATGAACCACGTATTAATCAAATGCATATTACTCCTAAAGAAGAACTTGTTAATCCAGAATATAGTAGTTTTGTTAATAAGTACAAAGTAGGAACAGGATATGATAATCCTAATTATACTAGCCTTAATGAGTATCAACTTGAACTTATGAATAAAGTAAATGAACTTATGAAAAAGTATTGTTTTACTAATAGTAATAAGCGATATGTTGATATGGGTTATCTTCCAGCTTTGCCTAAATCTAAAGATATGACTGTTAAAGATTACTTTGAACAAGCTCTTAGTTTTCTTGGTTGGACAGCCAATGTTCCTAATAATACTAGTTGGAGAAATAATGAAGATTTAACTTTTGATAAAGATTATGATATTCCTAATCCTAGATTAGTTCAGTTAGTTAATAAAGATACTCAACAACTTCCTACTATACCTAAATTTAAAGAACCTAATGAAAGTGATGAAGAATTTAGTAAACGTAAAGCTGCTGCAATTAAAACTAGAGATGAAATTATTGAAAAGAATAATAAAATTCATAATGATATTCTTAATCGTAATTGGGAAGAAGTATTTAATAGTTTCTTAATTGAAAGTAATAGATATAATGCTATTAAAACAGTTAAAAATCTTCTTTATACTGCTGACCAAATTATTACTAGTAATACTGCTTACGATATAAATTATAAAGGTAGTATAAGTGAAAATAGAGAAGCCAGTGCTGGTGGTGAAATTGAATATAAGCAAGAAAAACAAACTAGAACTAGTGAACATCTTAGAAGTTTTATTCGTCGTCTTGTATTTGAACAATATAAAGATAATAAAACTCCTAATCTAGTTAAACTTGGCTCTCTTGCTCAAAACATTGCTGGTAGTAAATATATGATGATGAACATTACTGGTGGTATTGCTAACGTTCTTACTGGTTCTAGTAATATATTTATGGAACGAGCTGCTGGTGAATATATTAATCTTAAAGATTGGGAAGCTGGTAAATCTGAATGGATTAAAGGAACTGTTAGTTATATGGCTAATATGTATAGTGAAAATAGTAGTACACTTCAAGATGCTATTATTAAACTTAGTCATGTGGTTGATTTTGATAGAGTAATTGAAGTTAGTACTGCTGAAGGTCTTAAAGAAAATATTCGTAGAGTTCGTGGATTACTATTTAGTCCTCAATCTGTTGGTGAACATTATATGCAAAATACTATGTTATTTGCTATGCTTAAATCTCATAGACTTGTTGATAATGGTAGAGGTGGTTATGATATAATGAGTAAAGAAATGTATCATCGTAAAGCTGAACAAGATGCTCTTATGTCTGTAATAAATACTCCCCGTGGAGGAGAGAACCAAGCTCTACTTGAACAATTCAATAAGTTCATGGATGATGCTAAAGCTGATAATAAAAAACGAGCTAAATATAATCTATTTAAAGCTAATCCTATATTCGATTTTGTTAAAACTTATCTTAATGAAGAACAACAAAGAGAATATATAGCTAAGCGTAAAGAACTTATTAAGAATATTGATAAAAAGTTTGCTAAACTTCCAGATATTTATAATCAATTTGAACTTAAAGATGGAATTGCTCAAATAAAACCTGATAGTAAACTTACTCTTAAAGAATATGCTAAATTTATTGATAAAGTTCGTGAAGTAAATAAGAAAGTTCATGGTGTTTATGATAAACTTGGTTCTGCTAATATTGAACAACATTGGTTGGGTGGTATTGTTATGCAATATCATAAACATCTTTATCCCGGTTTTAAGAAACGTTATCGTTGGAATGGTTATTATAATGAAACTCTAGGTACTATTGAAAAAGGTAGTTATACTAGTCTTTATGATTATTTAACTATTCCATTTAAAGAAACTAACATAGGAGAAATTAATAATGTAAGTGATGTTCTTAAAGCATTCCAAACTTATGGTAAGAATTTACTTTCATTTGCTGTTAATTTTAAACTTAATTATGAACTTCTTCCTGAACATGAAAAAGCAAATATTAGACGTAATTTAGGTGATTTACTTTATGTAGGTGCTGCTATAATTGGAGCAATTGCTATTACTGGTATGGGAGGAGATGATGACGAAAGTATTATGTATAACCTTATGCTTTATCATGCTGACCGTCTTGCTTCTGAAGCTGCTTCATTTACTCCATTTGGAGCTTATGCTGAAGGTAAAAAACTATGGTCTAGTCCTTTTGCTATTGAACAAACTATTAATGACTTAATTGGTATTACTGCTATGGCTGCTAGATTCCTTATTGAAGAAGACTTTACTGAGGAATATACTACTGGTAGATATAAAGGTATGAATAAGTTTGAAGTTATGGCTGTTCGTAATATACCTGTTGTTCGTAGTATTAATCGAGTTCTTGATTTACCTAATAATAATAGTTATTATAAACTTGATGAAAATATACTTAGTATTATACCTTATAAAGATATAGCTAAAGATATATTTGAATAAGCTGGACTTGAATCTAGTAAAAAATAAGGGCTTGCCTATGGTATCACTACCTAGACAAGCCCTATTTGTTTTAACATTAATAACTCAATCATCAAGAATAATACGTTTTTTATCATCAAGAAAACCAACCATACCATCATATTTATCATGATAAATCTTAATAAAATCAGTCATACTACCTCTAAATATATAATTATGATTAACAACATAAGTAGATTTTTTAGTAGTATTAATAATTACTTGTTCGTTATAAAGTTCATTTAAAGCAATATAAAAAGTTTTTGAATCAATATGAGCATAATTCGTTATATCACTTTCAGTAAAAGTAATTTTATTACTACACCATTTAATATTATTACAAATATAACTAATAATAGCAATGCTACCTTTATTAAGTTTAATAAGTTTAGAACTTAATTCATTACCAAATGTAACATATTCACGATTAGTAATAGTTTTCTTTGTAAGTTTAAAAACAGTATTAAGTGTTGCTAGACTATCAGTAATTTCTCTATCCTCTGTTGTAACTTCAATATTATATACAGTAGGAGCAATATTTTTAGCAACTTCATTAGCTCTTTTAGAATATATATCTCTAACTTTTTTAAGAGCTTTACTATCAAATGTAACTCTAGTCATAAAAACAATATTATTTAGATTATCAGTATGACAAATATAAATATTATGTAGGAAAAAACGGAATGATTAATGTTAAAAAAGTGTAACTATCTTCCAATTTTCGGAAGTAAATATTTTTGTAATTAATTGATAATCAAGATATTACAAGCGTTCTTCTATCTATATAGATAGAAGAACAAATAGAATCAATATTTACTATTAGCAATATCTTAATTAAAAGTATCATCATTATTACCAATAATATTCATAAGAATAATAAAAATTATAATACCAATAACAAATAGTTTTCCACTATATTTATCCATAGCTTCGTCATCACTAATATTATTAGCAGAAGCTAATAATTTAACACCGCCGAATATAATTCCAAGAAAAACAACAAATGCAACCATAATTATAATATATTTAAGTTTAATAATAAGATAAAAATAAACCCCAGTAGTAAGACTAGCTTAGCTACCGAGGTTTCAGTCATGCCAACGACTATAAGTTTAAGGATTAGTAGAACGCTCCGCTTCGCTACGCTCAACTCCCCGTGGAGGATGGAATAGACTAGTATTCATTCAATCAATATAATCATTATTATTAATAACTATACTAATATTACTAGTATAACTACCATTCCATCCTCTACGGGGAGTATAGCGAAGAGTGCGTAGCACTCGTAGCGGTTCCAAGCTAATCATTAAATTTAATAAAGCCAACTCTATTAGAGCCAGCTTTACGTATAACATATAAACCATTAGCATTAATACTATTTACTTCTTTAGTCCATATTTAGCCCATTGAAGAACAAATCCAAGACCTTCCCAAATTTTATCTTCAGCTTTAATTCGAGCATAAATAGAACCAACATTTAAATCAAAGTTTTCAGGTTTTACACAAGCTGCTTGACCATGAACTTCAAATCCAGTAAGACAAGTAAGAGTAGTATTAGTTGTTTTAGTACCAACTTTTACATTTTCAATACCTTTAATAAATCTCTTAATATCATTTTCTTTAAGAACATCTCCAGCAGGGTCTTCAAGTTTATAATAAGCTTTCTCAAACTCTTTAGCAGGACTCCAAGATTTATATCCATTAGGATAAGTTACTTCATAACCATCTTTTTCAAAAGAATGATTACCAATTCTATAACCTTTGTCATTTGCTTCACGAGCTGTCATAGGAACAGCTTCAATCATTTTAACCCCAATAAATTTAGCCATAATTTTAAAATTTAATTATTTATTTAATCGTAGTAGTAATTATTATAAATCTATCATCTACCGGTTCAACATCAATAGCCTGAAATTCTTTATATTCAGTATCTTCAACTAAAACAAGTTTATCTTCATCAAATTGTTGAAGTTTATTTATAAGTTCTTTAACTGTCATAGTTTATTCTTTTTCAAGTTTATTAATAATATCTTTAATATAATCACTAGGAAAACTTCCTTTAAGTCGAGCTAATTCTTTTCTTTTATAATCATTATCGACTTTAGTAATAACAGTAGTAGGAAATTTAGTAATTTCTTTTCTTAGGATATCATCTAGATTTGTATTACGAATATTAAGAGTAATATCACAATTAGCTTCATTAATAGCATCAGTTATATTTTTAATTGCTATTTTACAAGCGTCACAACCATCTCTAGTAAAACAATCAATACGTATCATAACACAATAGCATTATTTTTAACAGCTTCTTTAATAGTATTAGGAACTCTAAGAAGAGTATTCTTAATCATTTCAGTAGTAAGACTATCAGAATATACATAAGTAGCATAAGTTCTCCAACTATCTTTAATTACAACAGCAAACTTATTCGGATTATCAACATTAGTTTGAATATATTCTACTTTAGTATTCTGATATTTCCACATCCAAGCAATAGCATCAGCACACTTAGCACGAGTTATACAATCATGTTCATCAATAAACGCTTCAACAAATATATTATTTGTTTGTCTTGTAGGTTCATCTCCAGTAAGATAATTAATATCATTACGAAGTTCTTCCCAAGTAACAGAATTACTATATCGTTTATATTCTGTATCATCTCGATATATAATACAAGTAGGATATTCAGTAATATTCTTACCAGCAACAGCCTTTTCAAGTATCATATCTTCAAGAATAAGATGGTCAGGAAGATTTTTAAAATTACATTGAACATTAGTACCAAATAAAGCTATATCAATAGCTTCTCTCATAACTTCTGTTTTATCTTTATCAGCACTTTTATAATAAAATTCAATTTTAACCATAGTATTCGTATAATATAATGAGAATTTATAAAATTAGCTATTTTAAAGCCCTACATTGAATGATATTCATATCGTGATAGATTAATCACAATAACAATTAAAATTCAATGTAGGGCAAAAGAACTGTATCTATGACTATCCTAACAACTTGCGAAGATATTTCCTAATAGTGTAATCGCTTTGCACACCACGTAGAATATCACCATTACAATAAGCAGTAGGAGCATCACTAATACCAACACTACGCGCTTCTTGTCTACCAGTATCAGTATATAGATTATGCCTAATAAGATTAAACCTACCGGCAAACTCAGGTAGAGCAAGAGCTTTGTGAAGCCTTTCTTCAAAAAGTTTACTAACATTACAATCAGGTAAATAAAACAAGATTAACTTTTTCATAGATAAACTTCATTACCTTCAACTTTAGCATCACTAAAATGACTTTTAAAACTTTCAACACTTCTACACCATAAAGGTTCAAGTCCATCAGCTTTATAAATAACAGCAGGAATCCATTCACCTGTATCTGGATGTTTCATTTTAGTAATACTAATAATTATATATTCATTAGATGTTTTATTATGAATATAACGAGCACCAACTTTAAGCTTTAGCCGCTCCTCCTGTTCCTTCTCCAAATCCTTTGTTTCCACGTTCACTTTCTCCTAATTCTTCAATAGATTCAACTTCTTTCCAACTAATTCTTTCAGCACTATTAATAATTAATTGACAACATCTATCTTTACCATCACAATTATATGGTGGAGTAAAAACTTTAGCAAGTATGTTAGTCATTGTAGTTCTAACATTATTAAGTTTAAGTCTAGAATTGCCAACCATACTATCAGGTAAATGCATATGTTCTCTAAGTTTATCAACTACTTCAACAAGAGTAGATACAGCATGAACTAAATCTCTAGAAGTACGATTCTTAAAAATAATAAGAAGTTCTCCACGATAACCCCAATCAAGAGTACCAGGAGCATTAGGCATATAAAAGTCAGATTTAGTAAGATTACTTCTAGGACGTAAAGACATTTCATTAGGTTCACCATTAGCATCATCTCCAATATTAAATGCTAAACCTGTATGATAGATAAATCTATCTTTATCTACATCATGCTCACAAAGAATAGGATAAACATCCATACAAGCATCACCTTCTTTACCATAAGCAGGCAGAATAGGTTGAACATTACAATACTGTTCTACATCTACAACATCTCCACTAAGAAGTTTAATCTCTTTCAGTTTAAATATTTTTACTTCCATATATAATTAAATTATTAAATTAAAGAGCTCCTGCAAGTGCAAAAGCATTTTTTATTTTTCTTGATTTATCACCATAACAAATACTATCAAATCGCTTAGTACTTTCAATATTATCTATATTAGAATAATATCCACTAATAGCATTAACTGCACCCCAAGCTGTACCAAGAATATCTCTTTGACCTGGACCATCAAAATAATAACTATAAGTATCAGAAATAACATTCATTTTTCTACTACTTATTTTACTATCAGTTAAAGCTAAACCACTACGATAAGCAATATCTTTAATGGTATGCCCTGTATCTTTTAAACGTTGAATTTCATCACTAGTAAGAAGATTTTCTCCAATAAATTGAATTACATCTTCGTCAGTAACTTTAATATTAGCAAGTAAATTACAATATTGACCAAATTCTTCAGATTTAATTTTACTAATTCCAAGTATTTCTTGTGCAACAGAAATCTTATTATGAACACTAGTTGTATGTCGAAAACTAACATAATTACTACTAGTACGAATAGCAGCATTAAGAGTATTTTGACAAATAACTCTAATAGGAGTAAATAAAATCTTAACTCCACCACTACCATCATGAGTATTAGTAAATACTAAATAATTTTCAACAGGATCACCTTTAACAAGAATATTATTAGATAATTTAGCACTTACAAATATTCTTTCACCATTTCCCCAAAATCCAGCAGTTTGCCAAATAGCAGAATTTTTACCAATAGCGTCATCAAAGAAATTAAAAGCATCATTGTTTTGTACAATAGTATATTTACTTTTAACAACACCTAAAGGAATATTGTAATCAGTACGATAGGTAGCAAATGCGTTATCACACTTACGATAAATGTCAGTACCAAAAACATGAGCGCCTTCTTTTTGTTCTTTAATAATTCGGTCAAGTTCTTCATCAGTTCCAGTAAGTTTAATAGGCATTTTACCAACTAGTTCACATTTAGCTACATTAAAATTAAGTCCAGCTTTAAGCATAACTTCTTTAGCAGTAGCACAATCTGATACATCAATAGCACCAGAATAAGCCCAAGGTTTACCTTTTACTTTATACATATTATTTATGACTTATACGTAACATAACACTTTCAATATCTCTAACAGCTTGGTCTTTATTAACACCATAAGTATCCATATACCATTTTATTAATTCTTTTACTTTTTCTTCTAGTTCCATAATTAGCAAGATTAGTGTGTTGACTCCCCGTGGAGGATGAACTTAATTCTGTCCTCTACGGGGAGTATAACCAAATTATTTAATAATAAGACTAGTATTTTCAACAAGTTTAGCTATACTAATATCTCTACCATCATTAAGAATATTCTTCATAGTAGTTTTATTAACACTGCTACTTCTAGTCATTTCATGTTGATGATTAAAGAAAGTATTAAGTAAATCAAAATTAATTTTATTAGCTAAATCACCAACAGGTTTTTCAATTTCAAATTTAACTTTAATACAATCTAAATCATCAAGAGTAAAATAACCTCCAGTTTCTTCTCTAAGTCTAGCAGATTGTTCAGGATATCTTTCAGTAAATTTATCATTAATTTGTTCAAGAAGAACATCTCTACTAAATGAAAAATTACTATCAATCATATCATTATCCCAAAGAGATTGTAAATGTTCAAGAACTAAATCAATAAATATTTGATTAAGATTTTCATCAATTTCAACACATTTACTATTCTTAGTATAGAGTTTACTATCAACTAAATTAATAACTTTATTACCAGACTTACCTAAATCTCCATAAGCAATAACAGCATCAAGCATAACTCCTTTAAGTCTTTCAGCATTGTTTTCTTTAGTTTTACGAAGAACAGCTAATCGTTGCTCTTCTTTTTTACAAGATTCAGCTTCAAGATTAAACATAGTATATGCTTTACGGTAACCATCAAGTTTAGATTTAAGATTATCTTGTGTAATAGCAAGGCGTTCTTCAAGTTCAGGAGTTAATTCACCTCCATTTTCTTCTAACTCAAGAAATATATCCTCAAGTTCAGCAGTAATATTATAAATATTTGCCATTATTTTCTACGTTTAGGTATATTATAAGCAGAACGATAATAAGGATTTAAATAACCAAATAAATGAGTATAATCACTAGCAGTCATTTTACCTGTATTAGTTCTATATTTATAAATAGCTTCAGTATATTTCTTCCATAGTTTTTTTTACTAAACCAAGATTACCAACAAATCCACCATTTTCAAATACAATAGCTTCTGTATTTTTAGTAGTTCTAAAACGGTTATTAAAACCATAAAATCTTCTTCCCATAACTTTAATATTTAAATAGTTAATAACTTATTTATTATTTCTCATTTCTTCATCTTTAACTACTTTAAGAACAACAATATTACATAAAAGACCATGACAAAAATAGTTATTAAATACACAATTAGGACAAGCCTCAATATGTTTATTTTTAACATATTTACATAGAAATGTTACTTCTTTATCATCTTTAATTCCAATTGTAGTATAAAGAAATTCTTCACCGGCATTTAACTCATCAGTAAAATAAATACCACTATAATCTTCAATATGAAAATGTTTAAGTTTATCAATCTCTGAAGTTATATCCAAGTTCCATTAAATTATTTCTAATCATACCAGCTATAATAATACAATTAGGATGAGGAGTACCAGTAGTACCATAATAACGTAAATCAATAATATGGCGCCATTCTCTTATAGAATATGTATAAATACATCTAGTAGCAGTATCAAGAGGAAGAACACCACGAGCATCTTGACGATGCATACCAAATTCATCAATAAGAGCTTTATAATTAAAAAAACTATCATTACAAGAATTAATATAATGATATGCTTTTTGATGTTCTATATTATCATCAATCCAATCAGCAAATAAAGGCTCTTCATTAAAATGCGTAGCAATTTCATTACTCATCCAATAAGGTCTACAAATTGTTCCATCTTCATAAACATATCGAGTTGATTTTTCAGCAATATTATTAGGACTAACGCGGTTTAATTCACGAGAAGTACTAATTTGTGTATCAACACAAAAAGTATATCTCATCATATGAAATCCTATTTCAGTATTACGAAAATCTTCAATAGGAACAATATATTTAGATAGATAACCAAATTGTGTTTTATGGTCTAAAACCCAATTACCATTAACAGTTATATAATAAACATGTTTTTCATAATAATAACTAAAACCAATAGTATTAGCGTAATTAATAACAATAGTTTCTAAAGTTTTATCACTATCATTAGCTATTATATAATAAGTTCTATGACGAAACATACTCCAATGTTCACTATCTATAAGTCTTTTAATAGTAGCTTGATCATTACCTATTTCTCTACCATAACAAACTCTTGCGCATCTAGCAACATGAGCTTTAGCATCACCTCCTTGTTGCCAAAGTTCAACTTTAGGTTCAATTATTTTCATTTTCTTGATTATTATAAAAATCTTTAACTACATTTCCAAACACACTATAAAAATGTTCTTTAGGTATAATATTAATAGGTTGTATAGAATCAAGCTCTTTAAAAAACTCTTTAAGACCTTTATTTCTAATCCATAAAGTATCATAAGTAGCAGTTATATAATTATCTTTATCCATGTCACAAGCTATAAAGCAAGTTTCACTATCAAGCTTATCTATACATTCTTTACATACAATAGCTTCAGCTATTTGTTTACTCTTACTAGCATCTTCTTCAACAGAATTTCCAAGTGGAGTATAACCAATAACCTTACCACAACATATACAAACTCTAGCAAGAGCATTTATACCAAAAATAGGATGTAATTTCATACCATATAATCAGTTACAAATTTAAGAACTTTATAGAAAAGACCAACAAGAGTACCAGTATTATCAATAACATAATCATCATCACAAATTTTTATTTGTTCACTTTCATGATTATCATTATTAACTCTTCTATCTACTCTTATTATTTTTCCACCACATACTTTAATAACATTACATTCATTATCAAATCTAGCATCAGCAATAATACATTGACCTAGTTTATTTCTAATATCAAATGCTTTATTAATAGTATAATGAACAAAAGCATTATGCCAAAAATGATTTCTAATAACATTAGTACCATAATATTGGAGAAGAACTCTAATTTTAATAGAAATATTATTATTTAAAGAAAGAAGTGAAGATAAATTATCATAATTAATTTCCCCTATATTATTAATAACTCTATCTGTATCTTTGATATTAGTAGAAACAATACCAGTTTTAAAATTATAATAATTTTCTTCTTTAATATCTTGTCTATCAAGAAGTTTACGGTCAATATTACAAAATGCAGCAATATCATCTTTAAGTTTATCAGCAAAATGAATAATTATTTCATCATTTTCAACAAACCCATTTTTATGATAAAGAAGCCAAGTATCATAATTAGCTTTCATAATACCATCATGAAGGATATAACTAATCATAGAAGCAACTGTATCTTTACCGCTTCCTTTAAATCCTTTAATACCAACAATAGTAACTTTATTAATACTCATAATAATTTGTTTTTGTTTATCAAGACAAATATAAAAATATAATAGGAATTTACTAGTAATAATGATGCTGAATTTAATGTTAAATATCATAGTGAGAATAACGCATTTTAAGGCTCATTATGACACGCAAATCTTATCGTGATAGATTAATCATTTAGATATATAAAATCGAATACAGGCAAAAAGAATCATATCTACGAGCGTGTTCTGTATAGTTTTAGACCTCTAACAAATAGAAAAGCCTAGCACACCATATTATGTACTAGGCTTCACCTTATTCAATATCTATATGATAAATAATACAAAAATCATTACGTTCTTCTACAAACTTAACATTAATATTAAAATCATCTTTAGACATAACAAAAGTATTACGTAGTCTTGTATCAAGAAGTTTAATAACTCTATTAGGAATATATAATTTAAATCCAGTATTAGCATCTCGAACAACAGGAATACTATTATTAACTTTATCATCATTATATAAAATCACATAAAGTTCATTACTTTTAGTTATGTCATTATATCTAACAGCAAAATTATAACTTTTAGCATCATAATCAGTAAATAGAATAATAGATTTATAATAACAACTAAAATAAGATTTAGTTCTATCAAAATTATTATTCTTAATTACATTATAATCTAGTATCTCCATTTATAACAACAGTTTTAATATGAAATGGAACTCTGGCAACGCCACTTCGTTCACCATATTCTATATGAACAGTTCTACCAATATAAGATTGAGAATCAAATAAAACTTCTTGCTGAACAATATGACTAGTGCTTAAACGAGTTTCAAACTTTTCATTATTAATATCATTTTTACAAAGAAGAATAGGTAAATCACGTTTCTTTTCTTTATAAATATCAAGAATTATAAAATCTCCCTCAGCAGCATCTTTAAACTTCTCCATATAATTAGCTCTACGTCTACCATATTGATAATCAGTTTCAGCATTACGAAGTATAAGACCTTCAAATCCTAAATTAATAAAATGATTTCTAGCGTCAATAGCTTCATTATCATTAGTAATATATCCGCTAGGAAGAATAATCAATCGTTCTTTATTATTATAATGTTCTTTAATATTATTAAAGCGAATAGGCATTTTAATATGATAACGATATGTATTTCTATGAGTTTGATTACCTTCCATCATAATATCATAACACCAAAACTGAAGAAGTTTATTTTCAACACAATTAGCATCTTTAACAAAATGATTAATTTGATTAACAGTATAACCTGGAAGATAAACTTCACCATCAAGTGCTGCAAATCCATTAATCATATCGTCGATAATATTTGTATTAATAGTAGCAAGCAAATAATCTTCAAGATACCCAAGAGTATGCCAAATAAGACCTTCACGACTTTGGAAACGAAGCCTAATAGGTTTAAACATATCATTTTGAGTATAAGCAGTAACAATACAACGCAGACCATTAATCTTATACTGACCATACATACAACTGACTTTTTTCCAAACATTACCATTATATGTTTTAGCAAGCATTGGAAGTAGAAGATTACTGTTTCCATTACTAAGATCTTTAGGTAGATAAGTATTTAGAAAATTAAATAGAGTATCATTATCTCCATCCTCCACGGGGGGTAAACCCTGCATATCGCAAAGTTCATTAAGATATGTATATCCTTGTTTAATCTTATCATTATATCTACTTTCAAGTTCTTTTTGACCATCTTTTTGAGTAACAGCATAAACTTCTTTACGAATATTACCTCGAATAAGACCATAAAAAACAGTGATACTATTAGTACCACTGTCAAGTTCAGCCCACCAAACAGTAGGTGCACCATTATTATTTCTACGATAAAGTTTATTCATTATGTTCACTTATTTTTAAACCATTAAATGCAAAACTAACAGCTTTACCACCTAGAAGTTTAGCTTTACGCTGAGCAATCGTTTCCTTTTTAGGCTTAATAGCCTTTGCAATACCGGTGCTAACATCAATGGGTTTACCTGTAAAGACATCTTTTGATTGATTAACTCTGCTAGCACTTCTAGTGCGTTTCCTTGGTTCTTTACTATAATATCGTATTGGGTTTCTTCTCTCGAAATCAAGATTTTTTTCATGTATATCAATAATTCTTTTAATAATAGTATTACGATAATCAATATAACTTTGAGCTTTTTCTGGATGATGTTCTAGAATAAGACAAGCTTTATCAAGAATATATTCAATACTAGAAAGAGTAATACGATAACCATAATTAATAGTTTGTCTAGGACGAGAACCATCAGGATAAATAGTAGTACAATCTAAATCTTTAATATAAGATTCAATTGCATCAGCCATTGTAGATTTATCAATAACATAATTAATATATCTAATATCTCTATCATCTAGCTTTTCTTCATATCCTTTTATTATCATAGATTTTCTTTCTTACATTTATAAATAATAATACGAGCTGGTTTACCTATAAGACAATGATTATATTTAAACCATTCAATAATATCAAATGTAGGATAAGTTTTAGCTATTCCTTCAATAAGAGCATAACCTTCTTGATAATTAAAATTACCATGAATAGTTCCACCATTATCAGTATCAAGTAGGCTAAACTTTTTGATATATTCAACGTCATCATTAGAAGATAGATTAATTTCTCCATAACAATAAATATCTTTTTTATCAATACGTTTACCATTTACATTAATACATTCCCATTTATCAAGATTTTGTTCATCCTCTTCAGTAATTGGACGCATAACCGTATATGTAACACCAGCTAAACTTTTAGTATGGCAAAGTATTACTTTCTTCCGTATCCCAAGTAAATTCAGTTTCTTCTCCATAATTCTCTTCTATATATTTAATAACTTGTTGAGTTAGTTCATTAATAACATTTGTAGAATAACTACTTCTCAATTCTGCAAAATCTTTAACGCCAAGTTCTTTAGGAATAATAATAGGTATAATATCATAATCATTCTTAAGAATTACAGCTTCCATAAGACCAGTTCTATCATTATCCATAAGACTAATAAGAAAACCATTTCGATTAAGTTTACTACGAAGCCAATCATATTCAATTTGACGAAGTTTATAAGTTTCATGTGGAATATTAACAATACCAATAGTCTTAGATTCAAGGGTAGACCCCCCGTAGAGGATGGAATGATTAATACTCTTTAGATAACATTCAAGACTTAATCTATCTTTAGTAGATTTAGTTATAATAATAACGTCATAATTATCTAATTCAAGATTAATAACTCCTTCAATAGTATTACTATTAGTTATAAACTTAACTTCAGTTTTCTTATTCCTATTTGGAAAATACAGTTTAACATTAACTATTCCTCTTTTATCTTGTCCAAGAACATATCCATAACATAAATCCGTTTTATCTTTATCGTAAAAATATTTAGGAATAGGATTAGTAGAACGATTAATATAAAATTGGTCAACAGGATAAACAAAATGAGTATTAAGAAAATTAAGATTAATACCAAATTGTCCCCAATACTTAGCATCTAAATTATTCCACGGACGAGTAACAAGTTCAATAATAGGTTTATGATTACGTACATTACTAATAGCCCTAGCAATATTATAATCGTTGTTTTCATCTTTATCTTGTCCATAAATAATATTTCTAAAAGTATAAGCAATATGTTTAAGAACAAATAGAAATTGACTTTTAATAGAAATATCAATTTGCTTATGAACAATTTCAGAGAGTACAGTTGCAGCAGCATCTATACAATCTCCCCACCAATATCCAGCAAAATCTCTTCCTTTAAGTTTATTCCTATTATCATATCTAAAACCAAAACTAGGATGAGTATCTTCACGAAAAGGACTAGATATAAATTCTCCTGTATCTATACAATGTTGTATATCTTCAACACTAATTCCAGTATAAGTACTAAAAATAGTCACTTGACTAACTTTAGAGAAAATATAATCTTTAGTTAAAATAGTATTACTAATATTTCTTTTCATAATATTTCTAATTTAACCTTTATCGTGAACATATAAAAAAAGAGGACTAGGCACTAAAATAGCACCCAATCCTCTTACATACAACTATTTAACTAACTTTAATTTTTTAAAATGGCAAATCTTCTGTTGGATTAACAAAAGCACCAGCAGCATCATTACCACCACCAAATGGACTAAAATCTCCACCGCCATTAAATCCACTAACAGGATTTATAGGAGCAGCAGTTTGAACACCGGGCATTACACCTACACCGGGCATAGCAACATTTGGCTGTTTAGCTTGTTCGGCAGATTTTTGATAAACAATACTTTCTTTATAAGGGTCAATATGCAAACTAGGAGCAGATTGTTCTTTATAAAGTTCAATAACTCCATCATTGATAAATGTAGGAAATCCTAAATCACCAAATGAAGATTTACTTCCAACAACAGCACGCCATTTACCATCATTCTTAACGAAACGAAGAAGCTTCATCCAAATAGTAATAGGTTTACCTTTAGCATCATTATAAACAGGTTTACCATTATTGTTAAGTAACTTAACATAATTTTCAAACACAGTCTTATAACCAGCTATAATTTCTTCAGCCTCAACAGGTACATACTGCATATTTTCATCAAAATCTTCAAAAGGCAAAGTAAGAGCATCAATTTCTTCTTCTGTTAAATCACGACCTTTAAGAACAAATACATTATATATATGTTTCATAAAGCGGAAAATGTTATCAACTTTCCAAGCACCTTTACCGCCGGGAATAGTTTCAACATTACTTTCAGCAGGAAGAAGACGTTGAGTTACATAACGACGTTCATTGATATTTTCATGATTACTAGCAAAAGTAAATGTAAGATAAGGAATACTCATACCAGCAAATGAAGGCATACCTTGAACATCATCTTTCAGTGTAGCCCAATCAACTTTAACATCTTCAAGATGACCAATAAACAAGCCATTAGCTTTATTACAATCAGTACGTTCATCAAACTTTTTACGAGTTACATCACGTAAATCATTATTAATACCTCTACCTCTACGTTTTTTAGGAGTTTGTACTTCTGCATTAGCAGTTTGTTCAGCACTTGCTACAACAGTAGCTTCATTCTTAATTTCTTTTTTTGTCGACATAATTAAAGTAATTAAAAGAATTATTAGATAAAATAAGAGCTGCACTATTAGCAATACTAACAATGCAGCTCTATGTTCAAGATACTATATTTCTAGGACGAAGATTTGATTATTCAGCAGTTTCTTCTTTTTCAGCTTTCTTACCGATACGAATAGGTTCTTCATCTTTATATTCGGTAAGCATTGCAATCTTAACAACAATATCTTTATGACCGTTATTAACAACAGCTTCTTGCAAGTTATCAATATCTACTGTATAAACACGATTCTTAGAAGTAGCTTCTTCATCAGTCATATCAGCTTTCAACTGTTTCCAAACATTAGAATCAGTAAAGTTAAGAGTTACACCAATACCAGACAAAGCAGCAGTATTAGCACACTTAGAACCTTTAATCTTAGCAACTTCATCACCTTGAATACAGCTAATCAAAAGTTCTTTCTGTTCATCTTCGGTAATACCTTCACGACCAAGAGCAGCTTTAAGTTCTTCATTAGAAGAAGATAAAGCACCTTCAAGAGTTTCTTGGAAATAAGTATTAACATACTTAATCTTATCATTCTTAGTCATACGAACACGAGTAGTGCAAGGATTACCATTCTTGTCTAATTCAGCAATACCTTTAGCCAAAGCCCAAATATCAAATTCAGCATGAACAGCCATAGCAGCTTCGGGAGATTCAATATCCAAACCTTGTTCTTCACAGAAAGCAACAACTTCGGGTACTTTATTGATAATAGCATTATCAATATTTGCACAGTTATTAATGAACATTACATATTCACCATGAGCAATGCCGAGAGCTTTAGAAACTTGGGCAGTCATACGGAAACTACCGGGAGTAGAAACAACTACCAATTCAGGTTCTTCACTAACTGCTCTTTGACCAGCATTAACAATACCCATACCAAAACTCAAACCTTTCTTAAAGTCTTTCATAATTTTTGTAATTTAAAAGTGAATAATATCAGTCATACGACTGTTTTGTTTAATAATAATTTCTCTAGTTTGTTTATGTTATTGAATTTCAGTAATATCAATAATATCTTCATTACTCAAATCAATACCTTGCATAGTCTTTAATTCTTCTGCGCTTAAACAGCCCATAATTAAATCATTAGCAATTTCACGAGCACCATAAACAAATGCTCTATGACTTATCATTATTTTAGGATATTTCTTATAAGTATCTTTTTCAAAACATCCAGCAACAATAGCATCTTTATAAGTAAACTCACCAGTAGCAACCATATTACGTTCTCCAATTTTACGATAAAAACGATAACTAGTAATATAATCAATAGGAACAGCAGGTATTCTATAAACAGGAACTTTACCAGTAGAAGCAATTTGTTTAGCTTCAGCAGTATTAGTAGCTATTTCAAACTTACCATTAAGTTGATATTCTTTATATACATTACCATTATAATCTTTATAATATTTAACAGGATAAACATATATATGTTCATGGTCTTTATCTTCTGCATTTTTAGTTTGTGCCTCTTTGGGGGTAAGACACTTAATACAGTCAGATGGAAGTTTATCTTCATCATAAGCATTAAAGCCATCTGTATATTCGTACAGAGCGCGATAATTATCTACTTTTTCCCAACTCACGCTGCCTTTGACAAGTAATGCCTTAATAATGTGAACATCAATACCTGTTTTACCTTGAACTACATGAATATGTTCAATGCAAGTAGAAAATGGAAGTCTAAGGTCTTTAGCTCTCATTGCAATAGCAAGACCATCTTCAACAGACTTAATACCACATTTATCACTACGCATAACACGTTTGATAAATACTTCAAGACTTGCAATTTCAGCTTCACTCATATAATTAAGCTGATATGGAGCAACAGAATGTTGAACACCATGTTGTTTTTCAATACCACTATTACTAACAGCAACAGCAGTATCATTAACTTTAACTTCTTTATCTTCGTCCATTCTATCAAAGAGCGATTTTGATTACACAACAAATGTAACTATTATATTTATACTAGCAAATAATATCATCAAAATTTTGAGCACTAATATCAGAATTAACATTCTGTATAACTTCATGGTTAACTGATAACTTTTCCTTTTTAAGACTTGCTTCCTCAATAGTACCAGCTATATAAAGTTTATGTACTTTAAGTTTTGATTGACTACAATTAACATTATTATAACGATAAATAAGTTCATCTATTGTATCACATAAAGGTGAGGTTAAAATCCATTCGTCTACGCTTGTTTCTAGGCTGTCAGTTGAATTATTTTTTATAGATAATACTCTTAATAAGCCATCATTAAAAGCCTTTAAATTCAGCGTGGAAATAGCCTTAGATTTGATTATACGAGCAGTCCCTTTCTTGCTTCCAGACTTGTACAAAACAGGAATACCATTATCATCAACTAGAACTTTATCCTCAATTTTATCGTGATAATCACCACAAATTTCACCTAATTTATCATTAATATATTTAGTTACAGTAGCAGCATATTCACCTCTCTTACTAATAATAAGAAATCGTTTATCAGGATTATCTTTAATAATTTCAACTATCCTTTCTAGCTTACAAACATTATCAGAACATATAAGCATACGTTCACGAACAATATTATAAAAAGTCTTAACTCGTTCAGCAAGAACAAGAGGATTATAACATTCATCAATTTGTTTACTAAAAGGATTAGTCATATCCATATCAGCACTCCATCCATTATATTCAGCTATTTCTGTAATATATTGAATAGCACTACGTCCGTCTTGAGTACCATTTCGAGCACATTTAATATTATCAAGATTACCAAATACTTGAATAGTTTGAGTAATAAATTCAGTATATTTATCGTAATTAGTAATATCTTCTTGACTAGTAAATAAAATCTGCTCTCTGTGTTCCTCTACGGGGAGTATAGCTCGCATACCACTAGAATTTAGAATATTATTAATAGGTGGAATATTATTATAAATCTTAGTTAACGTAGAAGTATCAATAGTTTTTTCAGTTAAAATCATAAGTTTAAATCTAGCATGATTAAAAACTGTATTACAAGATAAATTCCATTCGTTAACTCCAACAACAATAGAAATATCATAATTATAATTATATCTACTATTAACATAAGTATGAGTAAGAATATTAATAGTATCTATATTTATATTATGATTTTTAAGACTATCAACAATTTCAGTTCTTCTTTTCCAATTATCTGTAACAATAAGTATTTTAATATTATCATTCTTATTTCTCATAAGACTAATAATTCTACTTATAATTTCACAATAATCAACAGGCGGAATACAATTAATAGTTCCAATACCTTTATATTCTTTAGAACCCCATTTATTAATTAGTCTATCATAAGTTTCTTCAACTATATTTCTCATCCAAAATCATCTTCATTAAAAATAGGATTATACATACCACTATATTTTTTAATTTTACTTTTACCTTTACCTTTAGGAGAAATCTTAAGTTTAATAGGATTAATAATCTTCATAGCTTCTTGATAATAAAATTTAAAATTAATATCTCTAAGAGAAATATCTTTATCATCAAGACTATTAATAACTGTTACAACAGAACCAGCCGCCATTCTACTACGAGAACTATTATCGTTATGAACTTTCTCAATAATATAACCTCTATTAGAAACATAAAACCTAACATATCTTTGGCAAACAACATGAGTAACTTGTCCATTTTCAATCTTAGTTTCTTCTACATGAAATTGTTTACCTACATTTTGAGTAAGACAAAAATCAAGAATATTAGTAGCTTCTTGAAGAGTATCCATTACAGGTTTATTCTTAAGAAAATAGTTTTCGATAGCTTGAGCAACAATAGGCATAGAATAACCTTTAGTTAAATCTAAAGAATACATCATAGGATTAAGAGCGCCTTTAGATTCAAGTTTAAGTTTATGAACACCATTTTTAATAACTCTAAATTGGCTAAGATAATTATTTATATCTCTACTAACAAGACAATGATAATAATCAGTATCAAACTTAAGTTTAGTAGTTTGTTCCCAATCATCTTTAATACGATTATAAACATCAATATCTCGTTTATAAAGTTTAATAACAATACCATCTGTATTAGCACTTAACACATGAATATTGTGTAACTCTAATTCCTCAACCAACATTAGCATCATTAACTGCCCATTAATAGTAGTTTTAAGTACAGCTAATCTATCATAAAGATTACCATTTTCAAATCCAAGTTTACCATAAACAGAATTAATAACAATCTTTAAAACTAAAGCTAAAGTATCTCTATCAATTCCGTCAACAGTATCTTCATCGCTGTGTTTAACTTCAACTCTTTTATTTTTAAGCCAACCAATAAGATTACAAAAAGCATTAGTATCAAGATGAGCTGGAGCTACTTTATGAGCGGCAATAATACTAGGATACATACTATTAATATCAGCATGAATATAAACATAATCATCGTCATTAAGAACATCGTGTTGACCCCCCGTAGAGGATGGAAATAATTCTCTTCCACTACTCCAAAGTTCAACAGGATTATCTTGACTATGTAAACCTCCAGTTGCGACAGTATAAGTTACATTTCCAATTTTAACTTCTTTACTAAACGCATCTTTATTAACTCTATAAATAGTAGTTTTAAGACATTCATCAAGAAAGTCTTGCATAGGTTTAGTTTTGAATTTAATAAAAGGAAAAATAACTTTTTTAAAACTCATAGCAGTTCTTTCAGTTTTCTTGCCTTTCCATTGTTCGGGAGCAAGACCACTAAACTTACTATAAAATTTCTCAAAAAGAATATCAGCAGTTTTACTACGACTAGAATTAAGAACATCAACATCATATGCTTTACTAATAGCATAACGAGATTTAATTTCTTCTGGATAAAGACGAACTATTTCAGCTACAATGAAAACATCATTAAGATTATAATACATCATAGGTTCAATATATTCATCAAGAATAAATCTATCCCATTTATCTACTAGTTTATTAAGCTGACTAATACTCATTCCTTTAAGACTAGGAATTTCATCATATAGTTCAGCTTCTTTTTCATTAATATCAGGAAGTTCATATTCTAGAAGTTCATACCATTGAAGATTAATTGAAGTTTGCTTTAAACCTTTAGGAACAGGTTTACGTTCACCTGTTTTACTATCTACAACTACACTTGCTTTATTAAGAGCAAATATACGCATTACATCAATACCTGTAAATGGTAGTTTATATTTTCTAAGACTATTAAGATAAAAATCAGTTCTAAATTTATCTTTATCATCTTGACTAGAAATAATAGTTTTACTAGTTTCATATAACTTATTAATAAGTTCTTTCGTACTATTCGTACGCATATAAAAACTAAGTAAAGCAGCAATCATAAGATTATCATAATTGAAATTATTAAATCCATACAAGTCAGTACGAATAATATTTCCATTAGAATCTTTATAACATCTAGTCTTATTAATATAACCTATCATAGAAAGTAATTGACTATCATCTATATCTGTTATATAAAACTTATATTTTTCAACAGTTTTAAGACGAGCTTTAATTTCTTCAACAGATAGTTTTTGAACTAAAGGAACAGCTTTTCCATCAGTATTAACACAATCTTTAAAAACTTTAAGATAACTATTAATACTAACAAAAGTAACAGAAAAGAAATTTCTTAAAACTTCAACATCATAAGCTATACAATTAATCATTTATACTATACCATAATTATTTCTATTTTTAGTAACCCAATTAACATCATCAGCAAAACGCTGTTTAAATATATGATAAAGATTATCATCTTTAAATTTAATAAGAGGAGAATAATTATTAAATATATACTTACCACCAGTAGCCATAAATCTAGGAATATGATTATTACTAATACTAAGATAAGCATCACCAAATATAAATAGATACTTATAATTAATTCTAGCTAATTCTTTCCATAGAATATTACGACATTTATCAATAGCAGTAAGATATGTATTATAATTATTAGAACAAGTACATTTAACGCTATAAGTCATATATACATCTTCAGTGTTATTTCGTCCAGAGTATTCATCGTAAAGATTACCAATATCAGTGAATAATTGATAATCATCACAATAAACTCTATCACCTCTAGGAAATAGGAAAACAATATCTCCATGAATACTTCCTCTACCACCTTGTATATATTTACCTGTATTAAATATACGATTTGGACATTGTTCACAATCAGGATATTCGTCAACAGTTTTACTTGCCATAAGATAATACTAATTGATTACTAGCGCGAGAACAAGCAACATATAATCTACGAAGCATTTCATCTCTATTAGTATAAGGATGACCATATTTATCATAAATCATATCATTAACGTCTACAAAAACATTTTTATAAGTAGAACCTTGTGCTCTATGAGAAGTAATTGCAAAACCATAATCTAAATCTCTACTAAATAAAATCTTACCATTACTATTCGTAATATTAGAAGCGATAAGATATTTACGTTTAAAATCAAAATACTGTTTCCATTTACTTCCACGTTCAGAACTACTAGCTTTTTTAGCATCATCAATAAGACTAGTCAACTTCTTATAATACATCTGAAATGTATAGTTATCATAATGGTCAATAACAAATAAAGGTTGAGTTATAGCACCACCATGAATAGCTTGAAACTTAATAAGAAATCCTTTAAACTCATAATCATTATCAACTGTATCAACAATATCTTTAACAATATATTCTTCACTATTGTTTATAATAATATCATTAAAAACATTAACAACAGTAGTATAACTCATTATTAAATCATTACGAGTAATAAGACTTTTATCAGCATCTTGAATAATCATATGTCTTACATGGTTATTCCATTGTGCAACACGACTATTAGTATAAGCTATAATACGATACAAATCAATATTTTTAGTATATTCTTCATCATTAAAACAAGTATCAATTAAATCAGAAAATTCAGTTTGACCACAAACATAAAATCCTTTAGTTTCTTCATTATAATCTTGTCTATTTTTAGATATATAATCAAGAAATCTCCATCCATTCTTATTATCTATATCTTCTCGAAGAAGTTTAAGAAATTTACTAATAGGGTTATTATTTCCTTGTCGTACAACTTCTTTAAGATAATAAGTATTACTAGCAATAAGAAAAGCTTGACTAGTTTTCTCATTAACAGGTGGAAGCTGACTAGAATCACCAAGCATTATAACTTTAATCTGGAGCTTCTTACATTTATTACTAATATACTTAACAAGTTTAGCATTAAGCATAGAAGCTTCATCAATAATTAAAACTTTAAGACCATCTAGTTTATCTTTTCCAACAGGATTAAAGGCAGGATTTTCAGGGTCAAAATTTTCAATATTAACATCAAGTCTAAAACCAAACAATGATTGAATTGTATTAACTTCTTTTCCACCAATAGAATTACTAAGAACTCTACAAGCTTTATGTGTAGGAGCAGCACAACCTATAACACCACCAGACCATTTGCAATTATTAATAACATATTTAATAACAAATGTCTTACCTGTACCTCCAGCACCACAAAGAGCATTAATATATTTCTTATCATCCCAAGGCTGTGCAAGAAACTCAATAAGTTCATGCACAGCTATTTCTTGGTCTTTAGTAAACTTAATGTTAGTATCTTTTCTATTACTATTAGCAATATTAAGATTACCAATCATTATAATTCGTTGTTTACATCAATAAGATTATTTTTAACTTTATCTTCATATTCTTTCCATTCTTGAAAAGCTAAAATAGTAGATTCACTATCACCACGATTATAACACGTAGTAATATGAAACAATTCCTTAGCAAAAGGCATTTTAACAATTTTACCTTTAGCTATAAGTCCAGCAGCAAAAGGAATATAAAATCTAGTATCAACAGTTTTTCTATTTTCACTATCTCTTATAATTTTAATTCTATGATTATATTCATCTAATCGACGAGCATAAACAACTTTCTTTCCTTTAGTTCTGTAACTTTCACCCGTAATGCTATATAGTTTGCCATTGTATTCTACTTTATAAGTACCATCAATATATCTAATAATACCTTCACATTTAGCAACTATAATAACATATTTATTGACTATTCCTTTCTCTTTGGATTTACCTACAACTCCAAATGAGAATTTAAAGCTAACCATAGCATACTACTTTCTTTTAATAGTGCGCATACGTTTATCAACAGCACGAGTAATACCTTTAAAAGTATTATCCTCTGCAAACTTAGCTTTACGAGCAGCCTTTTTAGCAGCTTTCTTAGCAGCAATCTCTTCATCACGTTCTTTTTGTTGTTGAACAACATCAACATATTCAAGATAATAACCGCAATAATGAGTAAGAAAATCAATCTTACCACTAGTTCCATTACCAATAGAACTATTCTTAGCTACTTTAATAACTTTACTAGCAGAATTGATTCCAATAACAGCGCCAACATTATTAAGTTGACGAACAACAGAAACTTCATCATACTTTCCCATAAGTACTTTACATTTTTAAAGATTAATAAAACAATTATATTTAATAGTTAAAACTATAATAAATTCAATAATAGTTAGATTAGTAGAGCCACTACGCTACGCTCCGTGGCGACCCCCCGTAGAGGATGGAAGCAAGCTAGTCATTAAACTTTCTTTCTAATAATATCATTAAAATCACTAGTAAGTTTACCAATCCTATCTTCAATTCTATCTAGTCTATTTCTATCTCTATCTCTTTTAACTTCCCATTGTTTATTAATATCACAAATATCAATTTGAATTTTTCTAATCCAATTTTGAGTATCGTCAGTATCTCTAATAAGTCTATCTAGTTTTCTACTAACAATAGTAATTCTTATAAAAAGATATACAGATAAACCAAATATCATACCAAGTATAAAATGAGAAACATTTTCAATTATAGAAATAATGATAAAGTTTACGAATAAGTTCAAATCTAGTATCAGTAATATTATAAATTTTAAATGCTTTAGCAACAAAATCAAAATTACCATATTTAAGTAAAGCATCTATATAATCTTTAATATCACTAAGCCACATAATAGCACTAACAGAATACCTATCACTATCAACATTAGTAATATATTGACCAATACCTTTAGCGATAGTATCAGCAGTTATATCGTTAATAATAAACTTATCAGTAAACCAATTATCTTTTATATAATGTTTATCAGTATATTTATCACGAAAGGTTTTAGATAGTTTATTACATAAATCAATATAAGAACGAGCAGCAGTTCTATTATTATGATTAACAAATTGAACATCTTTAACTTTAAGAGTTAAGTTCATACCACATTCAATAATACGAACTTTAATTTGTTTTTTATCCTCATTAATATATAGAACAATAGCAAGTTTATCTTTCCAATAGCCAGTATTCAAAGTAACTATATCATAAAGTTTAACTTTAAATCCAGATGTAATAGTACCATCAATATTCTTATAAGCAACATAATTCATAACAAAACTGTATTAAATTTTTAGTTTAACATTTATTAGCTAGTTCTTTTGCCCTGTATTGAACTCAATATTAATCGTGATAGATTAATCAGATTATATATGAAAATTCAACAGAGGGCAAAAGAATTATATCCATGAACATGTCAGACTATGAATAACTAGCCATTCTGTTCAGCCTCATTATTCTGTTCATTATTCTTACCATCACGTTTAAGACGTTCTTTAAGAATATGTTCAGATACAGAACCAAGTTTACATTCACTAACATTATAACTTACACCTTTAGCATGAGTAACAGTATATACAATAGGATAATCAATATATTTATTATTACCTATTGTACGTTCAACCTTAGTAACTACAATTCCAGTTACAATACCAACACAAACACCAAGTTTAGTTTGATTATGATATTGATAAGTATATTCCATATATACTACCTGTCCTTTTTCAAACTTAGCTTGTTCTTCAATGTATCTATCTAATAGACCATCAAAAATAAGAGAATCAAAATTATCCATTTTAATAATATATCTAAAGTTAATAATATACATACTAAAAAGCCTAGCAATATCTTCACAGACAAAGCTAGGCACAAATAACATATGAGTTTACACAATTACTATTATTACTAATTTCACAATTAATAATAACTAAAATATTAACACCAAATACTTAACCAAAAAGTATTATATGACTAAAACATAACACACTTGGACTATAATAATTATCAATAGCACTATCTTCACAGACCATGCTATTAGCACAATTTTAACCAGATTAAAACGGATAAATATTATAGTTTCGGAGTTCAATTCCTCCATCATCAGCAAGTGAAATAATACTACTATCTTCACAGACAGTAGTATTAGAAATAAAATCAAAAACTTATGTGGGATTATTTAGCAGATTTATTTGCTTTTCTACGTTTAAGTTCAGCATAAATTTCATCATCGCTAAAATTCTTAAACTTATTCTCTTGTTTATTATTATCAACAGATTGATTAACCATTTTAATCATTTCCTTATATTCTGCATTAGAAGTATCAATAATATGTTGAGCAATCAAATGATTAATTTTAGTATTAGCTTCAACAATATTAATAATCATATCTTTAGCATATTTAGGAAAAACAGCAAGAATAGGTTTAAGAATATCTTTATCTTCAATTATACTATCCCAACGATTAATAAGCCAATCAAGTTCAAATCCATCTTCAGTAGCAAGTTTAATAATATCTTCTTGAGTTTTACCAAAATCATTAAGATATTTTTGTTCTTTAAGAACATATACAAATAAAGCTAAACCTCTAACATATTGGTCTGGAGACAAACCTTTATCTTTAATATCATTAATGAATTTATTAATAAGTTCGCAATCTTCTTTATGTTTACAGGTATCACAAGCAATATTATTACAAGATTTACCAAAAACTTCACCAAGAATAACTTTAATATTAATATTTTCCATAATTTTATTTATTTAATCATAATAACCAAAAACATCATTTTCAGGGTCAACAATAGGACTATCATCAACTATTGGTTCCCAAGCAATATCGTCAAAATCTTGACTTAGACATTCTGCATGAATTTCAACACCTTCAACATTATTATTGAAATATGTATCATCTTCAACAAAATAAATATCAGTTCTTTCCATATCTTTATATATAAAATAAACTCCGAGTAGAGGATGATTATCATCAACTAGTTAACTATAACAAACCCAATAAACAAAATGGATAAAAATGGCAAGAACATGAGAATTAGCTTTAACAAGCTCAACAGCACTATCCATCCTCTACGGGGAGTCTATACTACAAACTTAGCTAGCTTCAGAATCTTTATTCTTTTTATGAAGTTCAGTTTCAGTATCAATCATAATACCAATAACTCGCTGACTATCACTAGCAACATCAGCATGAGCCTTAACTAAAGCATCAATGAATAAATCATCTGTATATCTATATTCTCTACGAAGACCACCATCAGCAGTAACTCTAAACTTATTCCATAAGAAGTCAACATAAGCACCTTTAGAATTACATATTCTTCCATCATCTTCAAGAGCATGAAGAATATTAAGAGAAGTATGACGTCTAAATGCAGCATTGAATTTAACAATACAAACTACATCAAGAATATGTTGAAGAACATTAATTCCAACAGGAACACCACGTTTATCAGTCTTAGCATCTTTAAAATCATTATCTTCATTAGCTTGATTAACAATAGTAGTTTGTTCTTCCTGTTTACGAACTTTACTTTGTTTCTTCTTCCTAGCTTTATTCTTAGGCTGAACAGTTTCACTACTAACAACAGCATTAACTTGTGTATCTTCTTCAGGAACAACAAGTTTACCCTCTTGTTTAGCTTCTTCTAAACTTTCAGCCATAGTTTTCTTTCTAGGCTTAGATTGAACATTACTAGTAACATTATCAAAATTTACCATAACACTTATAAGTTTAAGATTAATATTATTATCAGTAGCAATATTACTCTACTGAACAATACGACAAATATAATAATTAAATATAATACTCCAAATATATTATAATTTATTTATACTATAATTCTAACTAATAATCAATAGTTATATTAAAATAACTAAAATAGTTATAGCAATAGGAATTAACTTACCACGAGTATAATAAATATCAATAGTATCAAGAGTATCATTAGTATAAAGAGAATCAGTAATATCAAGAATATTAAGAATATCATTAGTAATATCACCAGCAATATTAGCATGACTAGTATTAATAGTCATTATAATATTGATAGTATTAATAGTGCTATTATTAGCTATAACTAATGCTGTTGGTCATTATGACTAAAAGTCTTATTAGACTTGATAATACTGTTAGAGCTAGTCTTAATAACGATTGTATGACTAATATTCATGACGATAGACGTGGTAGAGCTAGAACTGAAACTGATAGAGATAGTCATGACGAATATGACTGAAACTGATAGTGATATAACTAGAGATGATAGAGATGAAATAGTTATAACTAAAGGTTATGAGAGTTATAACTAGAAGTTATAAGAGTTATAACTAGAAGTTATAAGAGGGAAAGAAAGGGAGTGGAACAATAGGTTTAGATTGATTATTAGGAGTGTTATTAATAGGATGAAGAGGAGGAAGAGGAATACCAGCAGGACTAGTTCCTTCAGCATCACCATCTCCACATTCAATTCCACATTCATCTCCATCACAATCACTCCCAATTCCACCATCAACCTCAATTTAACCCTATTTGAACCACATCCAACTCCACCATCTCATTCTCCACGAAATCCACATTCACCACTTTCATCTCCATATCCTCTTTCTCCACATTCAATACCTCTCGTCACCTCTAACTTTATCTCTATAACTTTTTGTTATGAGAGTAAATCTCCATGACCAATATCAGTATAACAAAATGTTATAGGAGTGAATCATCATTAATTTCATTAGTAGAATTATCATCAGTAACTACATTATAATCATAGCTATCAAGACTATTATCAATAATACGAGCGATACCTTTTAGTTTACCAGCAATACCAAGTCTTCTCTTATTAACACTATCATATACTTTTGTTATATCATCAGCATTACCATTAGTAGTAATATTAGTAATAGCAAGAAGAATACAATCATTAATAGGATAAAGTTTAGTAAGTTCAATAGAAGTAATAGAATTATCATTCTCAACTTCAATAGTAGTAATAATACGATGTACTTTCATGATGTTTAATATTAGGACAAGACTTATCAGAACTTGCAGCTAAGTCTTGATTGACAAGTCTTATCAGACTGTTAAGTTCGTTTGCTGCAATCTATTTAATGTTGATAATGAGCATTTCGAGGTTGAACACTAGCAACAGCATCAGTAAAACTATTGTTGATAACACAAACGCTACCAACCCGAAGGTCAGTAGCGTCATGTTCATTAGAATGGCAAATCGTCATCACTCATTGCAGTAGCAACAAAACTAGCCGCTTTAGCTTTAGCCTCACGCTTGGCAGCAATGATAGCACGAGCGTCCTCCATAATCTGCTTGATAAGTACATTATATGCACCAACAAGAACAGGGTCAGCAGGCTGTTCGATATCTACAATATGATATACATATCGGTCATAATCCACAACATTGTAAAGATTGTCTTTACGAGTAAACGGATTACGGTCTTGTACACCAGCAGGTACAAACTGGCAAAGAACTTTAACAGCAACACCAGTCAGATACATACTAGCAAAGCCAGCTTCAGCAGCCTCGCCAACATAGTTGACAAATCTACCGTAGAACTTGTCTTTGCGCATTACAAGCAGTATCTGATTGAATGGCATCTGAACAGCACCAAGCATACCCATTCGATGTGTACCATCAGGCATACTTTGAGCACCTTTGACAGGACTAGCAATAGTAACAAACGCATTGAGATAAGATTTGCCATTACGACCTGTACGTTCTTGACAATCAATATTAGTAATGACAGTAGTCATTACATAACTATGACCATCAGTACAGATGCGTCTAACAACATCATCAATGGTTTCCACTTGCGCAGAACTTTGGTTATCTGTATCAACAGTAGGTTGAACAGGTTGGTTAACACTAGTAGTTGATTCAACTACATTAACATTCTCGGAAGCAGCAGCACCACCTTGTGCAGCTTGCGCTAAATCTTTAACGTCTGGCATGACTATTAAGTATTTAATTACGCTAATCAGTAGCATTACTGACAGTTGTTTTCGTTTCAACTGCAAAGTATTTAATGTTGATAATGAGCAACATCATCTAGTAGAGATTAATCTCTACTAAGATAACTAACAATAGCCGATAGTATTCCAAATACAACAGCAGTAATCTGTTCATCACTAGTTGGCTCTACTTTCAATGCTAGTATGATAGCTGGCATCATCAGTATGATTGCAACTAACAACAATGGTTTGTTTGTTTTCATAATGATTGGTATTAATAGTTAGTAATGTAATGAGATGAATAATCTCAATGTATTTAATGTTGATAATGAGCAGGATTATCATTAACTCTATCAACTTTAGGCGGGGGTAGTCAATCAAGTTTAACATGACCGGGGGTTATACTCACTAGCCCCACTATCACATTAATAAACTTAATTATCACTATTACTATCCCTATCACTTTTATCATCATTATCTTCCCTATCATCATTATCTTCACTACCATCTTTATTACTCTCATTACCATTTCATTCATTATCATTCTTATTATTTTCATTAACCTCACTATCACACTAATACATATAATATTCAATACCATTATCTTCACTTTCATATTCAATACCATCATTACTATTATATTTATACACTTCATTATTACCTTATTCACTATTATCTTCAACATCATTTTCGCCATATTCATCACTTTAATTTTCCTCTTTTTAATTATTATTACTTTCTCCTAGAACTTGACGGGGATAGTCAAGTTCAATTCAATGACCCACCCCTCCTACTCACTAGCCTCACTATCACATCAATACATTCAATTTTTCAATCATCATTATCACTATCATCATCGTCATTATCCTTATTATTACATTTATCTTCATTATATTTATAATCTTTTTCAATACTATCATTTTCATCTTTATCATCATTATTAATTCTTTTACTTTCATCATTACCAATCCCAATCAATTTTACTAGTATCAACTTCTTCTGCTTCAATTATTTCAGTTTCATTATTTGCTTTATCTGCATTATTCTCATTATCATCATATAAATAATCAAGTTCACTTTTATATACTTGTTTATTTTTAATTATAATACAATTATCATCTTTAACTAATCCTATTCTATCTATATAATTAACATTATTATCAAGTTTTATTTTAGAATCATCAAGTTTACCTTTAGTAATAATTTCATGAAATTTATTAATATCACCTTTAAATATAACTCTAGGATTAACTTCAAACATACTACGTTTATCTGTTCTACGAATAATATTAAGTTTTTCTAATGTAACAATAGCATTAGCAAAATCTCGTTTATTACATCCACTTCTAATTCCATTCCTACAAACAGCATCAAATAAATCCTTACTAATTTTAACAACATTAGAATTAAAACAAATAGTATAATTAATAAAATAAAAAAGTTCATGAAGAATTATACTTCTTAATTCAACTATTTCTCTCCAAGCATTAATACCAACATTAGAATAATATCTTTTAATAATTTTACCTGTATCAAAACATTCCATACGTCCAGTACCACATAGATATTTTTTATTATTATTTTTAACATCAATATCAAAAGTATTAGGTATAATAATACTTCTATCATTAGCTATATCTTTATTAATAGCATCAATAACAAGTTTATTATAAACTCGACTAGGTTTAAAATCTTCTTTAAAAGTCATAACAATAATATTATTAAGTTCAACATAAAAATATATTACTCTAGGAAATAGTGAAATGTATTCCATAGATGGAACAACTTTCGTGCACAAAGGTAGTCATTTTTGCCACTTAATTTGCATACTGATGGGGAATTAGGTATTCAGCATGATACATAATATGTATTATAACTTATTGATAATCAATGTATTATAATTGCTATAAAGATATATTATATAGATATATTATATAGATATATTATATAGATTCGCTGTGACCCGCTCCGAGCTTCGCTCTCCGCTATACTCCCCGTGGAGGATGGATATAATCAGTACCAATCACATCAAGTTAATCAATACTATCATCATTATTAATATCTCTATTAATATTATCAATACTATTATGATTAAGTCTAGCTCATCTCCATCCTCCACGGGGAGTATGACTTGCATATTTATAATCATATAATCCTCTATGATGTAAATGTTAAAAATAGTTTTTCTCTTGGTAGATTCATTCAAACTCTTACATTTGCTAAAAACAATTAAGTTATGGGTAAAGATAAAAGTGAAACTAAACCTAAATACACTAGAGAATTTCATAGTGGTGAAAGGAATAAAAAAGAAGTTAAAGTTCCTAGTAAACTTAAACTTGGAAATATTGGTATTGATAGTATTATTAAAACTAAATAATTTAGTGTTATGATTAAAGTTGAAAGTAAATTTAAAGATTTTGGTATTCAAATACCTACTGACATCAGCGAAATAACAAGTGAAGCACTTGACGCTGTTCTTACTAATGTAGTTATTGCTAAACATTATTGTGTTGTTGCTCTTTGCCAAAATGAAAGTTTGTTTGGTGTTATTAATAATAAAGTTAGTACAGTTGAGGTTATGCCAATTATTGCTAAGATTAGTAAAGAAGATGCTGAACTTATTGGTATGAACCAAATGGATAAGATTATAATTGACCGTTCTACTCTTGAACGTGGTTATCATCTTTATCTTAAACATAATGTTCTTAGTCCTCAATTTGTTAATAAGTATATTACTAATGATACTGAACTAACTCGTTCTATTACTGTTGGTACTTTTGGACAAAATCAAGGATATAAAAAAGGACAGAAAGTTTGGTTTGTTGAATTTAAAGTTATAGCTATTAATGATTTAAGAGCTGCTATTACTGATAAACATAAAGCTATTAATCCTTTTGTTTATCATTCTGCTGAAAAAGCTAATTAGCCATTTCGTCTAAATAATCGAACTCTTCTTAAAACTACTTATGTATAATTTAAAATTATAGGTACTTGTGTTCTTGTTTATAGTAGTAATCTAAGAAGAGTTCTTAAACTTTCAATTATGGATTTTAAGACTAATACTAGTTTTAATATTGCTAATACTAGTTCTCAAGAAGATTTTGATGATGATTATATTCTTATTTATAAAGATATAAATAATATATTAGATGATATTGGGTTTCAAGGTGATGATAGAATACTTTGTAAATCTATTATTGAAAATCTTGAAAAAGAAGCTAGTATTAATATACGAAAAGATAAATGTGTTGCTATTCCTCATATTGGTACTATTCAAAAGAATTGGTATCGTTCCAAACTTATTAGTCATTATAAAGACTTTAAAGAAGCTAGAAAAACTATGACTAGAGAAGAGTATAAAGAATATACTGCTAAAGTTATGGAAGAAGAAAAGCAAAAACATTATGAAGAAGAAGAAAAGATTAAGACTGAACATAAGTTTAAAAAGAAACTTCTTCCTATTTGGATTAAACTAAGTAAAAAACATAGTGCTGCTTATGCTAATCTTTGGCTATATGCTATGGGTAAACTTGAAATTATTGAATTTGATGAAGAAGTAGAAGAAATATATGAACGGTTTGGAATTGGATTGGATGCTGACCATAGATGAAACTGGTATGCCAAAAGCTCCTACACTTAAACAACTTCTTGATAGAGATGTTAGTCTTTTATATACTAGAGATAAATCTCCTAATAAAGAGATGTATGTTAAAGAAGTTGGAGTTATTTATTATCTTGGTGACCCTAAAGGTCCGTGTCTACAAGAAGGTCTTAGTGAAAAAGAAGCTCTTAAGAAAGCTATTGAAAATTTTGATTTACCTAAAAATTATCAACCTGATATTCTTGTTTGGAAACTTATTAAAAGATATTATAATCAAAAAGCTGGAGCTGGTATGGAAGCTGTACTTAATATTAAGCGTGGTATTCATAATGTTGCTCTAGCTGCTAGCAAGTTAAATGAACTGTTGAATGACAAATTATCTGATGGTGCTAGTCTAGAAGATGTTCCAGTTGTTATTGGTTATATGAAACAAATTAATGATTTAGCTAATCAGTTTCCAAACACGATTAAAGCTCTTAATGTAGCTGAAGAAAATCTTCTGTATGAACAAGAGAATGTTGCTGGTAGAGGTGGTGTTGAAATTACTAGTAGTATGATTGAGGAATAAGCTGATGCTAATCCACTCCATCCTCCACGGGGAGTCTAGCGTAGGCACGTAGTGCCGAAGCGGGTCCAAGCTAGTGTTGAACTTAATAATATTAATATGGAACTTAAAGATAAAAGATATAATGATATTAGACTTATTTTTCATGAAGAAGAACATAAGTATAACGATAGTCTTGGTAATGATTATATTTCTACTACTACTATTCTTCATGGATATCAACCGAAGTTCGATAAGAACTATTGGTTGAGAAAGAAGTCTAAAGAACTAGGAATAAGTGAAAAGAAACTAGAGGAACAATGGTCAACTATTACTAAAGAAGCTTGTGAACGTGGAACTAATACTCATAATGGTCTTGAAGATGGCGTTAAAGGGGCATCTATGTTTCAACAAGCTATTAATTATCTTGATAAACGTGAAGATGGTGTAATGGTTACTATTGCTGATATTCCAAATTTTGGTGCTAGTTATAAGTTACTTAATCTTAAAGATTTTATTGAACTTACTAATAATCGTTATCCTCTTATTTATGATGCGTTTAAAATGTACACTGAAAGAGGATATAAGATTTATAGTGAGATTGGTATGTTTCTTATAGATTGGTTAATTAGTGGAACTATTGATATTCTTCTAGTTAATGAAGATACTAATTGTGCTGTTGTGGGTGATTGGAAAACTAATCGTGGTGGATTAAAATTTAGTAGTGGATATTATAAGAAAGATAAAACAGTTAAACCTGCACAACAAACTAATGTTTGGGTTGATAAAGATGAACGACTTTTAGCTCCTCTTAATCATCTTCCTAATTGTAATGGTGCTATATATAATCTTCAACTTAGTATGTATGCTTTTGCTGTTGAATATATACTTGGTTTAACTATTAAAGGTATTTGGTTATGTCATATTGATAGTGATTTTGAACTTAATGAATATGGTATGCCAAAAAGATTTTCTGATGGTCTTTATCATATTAAAGAAAATCCTGTTGAAACTACTAAATTCTTTACTATGAATTATCTACGTGATGATATTAATAAAGTTCTTAAAGATAGAGAATTACAAATTAAAGCTAGTGGTGTTCAAACTCAATTTAAACTTGCTATATGAAATTAAATAAAGACAATTTAATTGGAGTAATTATTGGTTTTATTGTTTTAGTTATATTTGCTATTTGTTTATCTAGTGGATGTGCTAAACGTATTACTCCAGTTCCTGAAATTCGTTATGTTCCTGTTACTGATTCTACTGCTATTAATGAATTAGTTCTAACTAAAGAATTGCTTCGTAGAACTCAAGATTCTCTTAATGCTTATAAGTCTGATACTACAATTAGTGCTGATTATTTTGTAGCTAAATATAAACTTGAACGTATTAGATATTATAATGATATTGCTGGCAAAGGAAATAATATCAAATATCTTAGAGGTTGGATTCGTAGAACTCTTGATGAATAAGTTATGTATATTATTAATCGTAGAAAAAATATAAGATTAATTGCCGATAAACATCATATTGGTGATGACTTTGAATTTTTGATTTATAAAGTTCAAATTAAAGTTCTTTGGTTTTGGGTTACAATTAAAGAATTTGATGAAGATGAATATTATGACGCTGTTGATTGTTTTAGATATTGTACTAATCCTTATATAAATTAAATTATGGCTTACTTTGGAGATGCTTTTAAAAAACTATCTATTAAAGAAGGTGGTTATGTAAACGATAAAGATGATGCTGGTGGAGAAACTTATAGAGGTATCAGTCGTAAATATAATCCTACTTGGCAAGGTTGGACTATGATTGATTCTTATAAGAAACATTATACTGTTGGTAGTAAAGAGTTTAAGTCTAAGCTTGATAATGATGTTCAGCTTCAGAAACTTGTTTGGGAAAAATATAAAATAGGTTATTGGGATGTATTTGAACTTGATGATTTTAATAGTCAGAGAGTTGCTGAACAATTATTTGATACTAACGTGAATTGTGGTCAAGTTGCAGCTATCAAGATGGCTCAAAGAGTTCTTGGTCTTAAAGAAACTGGTAGATGGAACCTTGATTTACTTAATAAACTTATAGAAATAAAAGATTAACTTAATACTGTATAGAATCATGAAGAAGATGCTGATAGCAATATTTATAATAGCGATTATTAATTTATGTGTTACTCTGTATTTATCAATAAGTCGTTTTAGTGTAGAAGTCAATTCATATAATAAAAGTGACACCGCTATTAATCATGTTCGGATTGATTCTATACAGTTAGTTATAACTGAAAGAGAAAGTATAGTTTATAAACTTAAAGAACATGAAAAAGATATTGAAGATAAAGTTATTAGTCTTAATGACAGTGCTACTTGGGAGTTATTCAAGAAGTTGGTGTCAGAGTGAGATTAATAATGCAGTGCATCCTCCACGGGGAGTCAACACTACTGATACAACTGTTCTTGTCCCTATTAATATGATTAAGATTGCTAATACTAAAATTATTAAAGCTAAACTTTATAAAGATATTATTAACGAACAAGATAGTATAATTAATCTCCATAAGATTAAATATAATGCTCTTTATAAAGAAGTTGAAACTTTACAAAATAATCTTGATAATAGTAATAAAGTAAATGATAATTTAAATAAGTCTATTGAACGTATTAAACGTAAGAATAGATATTTGGTAAGCGGTGGTGCTGTTTGCGCTATCGCTTTTGTTGTTTGTTTACTAGTTAAATAAAATATTATGGCTGATGGTAAATATCCTTTTCTAGAATACATTGAAGAACCTGATAAAGAGAAAAAGTATAAGAAAGCTAGTGATTGTGGATGGTATGACCCTCATAATAACTTTTTAATTGGAGATAGTGGTGGCTTTCTTTTAAATATTAAACCTGGCAAATTTGTTAATACTGAACTTTTTAATGAAGCTGCTAGAACATATCAAGCCACAGGTAAATATACTCAATTTAAAGTTGATAGTATTCCTCATAGACAATTTAGACGTAGAGAATGTGATAGACGACGTAATGGTTTTTCTGCTCCTTGTTGGCAAAATCCAGATGGAAGTATAGAAGATGTTTGGATAACAGGTGGTCATTATAATTTTCTTAATTATACTCGTATGGAACGTACAGATGAATCATCTGTTATTGTTACTGAACATGGAGCTACTGCTAAAAAGATTTATAGTTTTCCTAGTTTTATTGATGCTCAATTTTGGACTTGGCAAATTATAGAATTTTGTAGACGTAATGGTTTGCATCTTATTATTGATAAAACTCGACGTGGAGGTTTTTCTTATATTATGGCTGCTGATAGTTCAAATGAAATTAACTTATCTAAACATAAAGTTGTTATTCATGTTGCAGCTGATAATAAATATTTGATTAAGCAAGGAGGTTTAAGTGACTTTGCTGTTAATAACTTAAAGTTCTTTGAAGAAAAAACTCCATTTAAAAGAGGAATATTTAGTCCTACTACTGATAGTTTTAAACTTGGTTATCGTATGAAAAATGGAGTTGAAGCTGATGATAGTTGGTCTAGTTCTCTTTTAAGTGTTAGTGCTAATAATAATCCGGACTGTGCTATTGGTAAAGATGCTGTTACTATTAAAGTTGAAGAGTTGTCTACAATGCAAAACTTTGATGAGTTTATGAATGTGACTGAACCTACAATGACTGTTGGTACTCGTACTACTGGTACTCTTATGGCTTGGGGAACTGCTACTGCTGCTAATATGCAAATATTTGAACAAAACTTTTATAATCCTAGAGCATTTGGATTTATGGCTTTTGAAAATGTTTTTGATAATGATGCTCGTAATGAAGTTTGTGGATTCTTTAAATCTTATGCTTGGGGTCTTGAAGGAGAGATAGATGGAGTTAAAGGATTTGATGAAGATGGAAATAGTAATCTACGAATAGGACTTAAGCTTGCTGCACGAGAAAGAATTGAAAAGAAAAAGACTGCTAAGACTTTTGCAGAATATCTTAATTATCTTGGTCAGCGTGCTTTATTTCCTGCTGAATCTTTTAGTAGTGCTAGTGAAAATATATTTAGTAGTGAAGCTCTTAATAAGTTTGAAGATAAACTTAGAGTTGATAATAGTTATAAGTTTTATACTGATGGTGAACTATTTGAAGATGGAACTAAAAAGATTTATTTTAAATCTAATGCTCGTATAAGAATTGAAAATCCTGATATGAAAACTTATGATTATATTCAAGGAGTTCCTAGACGTGGCAATGAAGACCCTCATGGTTGTATAAGAGTTTGGTTTGCTCCAGAATATGAAGAAACATATATTAATGATAGACTTATAAGAAGTATTCTTCCCGGTACTTATGTTGCAGTTTATGACCCTGTTGGTATTGATAAAGATAAAAAAGAAATTACTGATAGACATTCTCATAATAGTATATTTGTTATTGAAATGCCTAGAGAACGTAATGGATTTAAACCTAAGTTATGTGCTGCATATTATGGACGTACTGAACGACTAGAAGAAGCTGATGAAAAGTTTTATCGACTATGTAAATGGTATAATTGTATTGGTACTGGACTTGTAGAAATAAATCGTGGTGAAACTGTTTCTAATTTTCGTAAATGGAAAGCTACTAAATATCTAGGTTATGAACCTTTATATGTTTGGGATTCTGCTGTTAAAGAAAAAGTTAGTACTAGTTATGGTTATAATATTGGTAGTGGTCCTAAGAAACTAGATGGTCTTCGACTTCTTAAAGAGTTCTTATATGAAGTTATTGGTAAGAATGAATTTGGAGAAGATATTTATGTTTTTGAAAGATTTCTTGATTATCAAACAATTCTTGAACTTAAAAAGTTTAATGCCGAAGGTAACTTTGACCGTATATCTAGTCTTATACTTTTAGGTATATATTGGAAGTCTATTGATATTAAAGGTAAACGAGAACTTGCTAGTCGTAAGAAAGTTACAGAAGATAATGATAAAACAGATATTTTTAATAGACAATGGTTTTAAGATTAAACAAATAAAGATATGTATAATTTTGGTAGACTTGATTTTCCTAATCAGCATGTTAGTTATGCTGAAAAACAAGAAGTTGATTGGTATGCTAAATGCTGTGATTATGTTATAGAAGCTGGTATTGCTTGTAAAGCTGATTTTAATGTAGAAGAAAAGTTTAATATACTTCTTGGTAATATTCCTAGAGAATATTATAGAAAAACTCTTAATCCTTATAATGAGAAAGATGAAAATCTAACTCGTTTTCCAGCTACTATGCGTAATTATGATATGATGAAAGGTATTATTAGAAGATATATTGGTGAATATATTAAGAATCCACATGATTTTATTGTTGGAGCTAATAATCCTGAAGTTGTATTTGCTAGAGATGCTGAACTTGGTAAACAAATTATGATGCTTGCAGAACAAGCTGTTGCTAAGAAAATACAAGAAAGTTATATGCAGTTTGTTAATGAAGGTAATAATCCTGAACAATTTAATCCTGAACAAGCTGTTGATATTGAAGCTTTTATTAAAGAATTTAATGAAAATTTTATTGATGATATTAGTGCACAAGGACAAGATTTAATTAATGTTATTGATGACCTTACTGATGCTTTTACTATATATGCTAGAGCTTATTTTGAATTTGTTGCTTTTGGAGCTTGTTATACATATAGAGATGTTGTAGGTAATCAATTAATTAAACGTGTTGTTAGTGTTAGAGATGCTTTTCCTGTTCCTAACGATAATATGTTTGCAGAAGATTATGATATGTTTGCTGAACGTCGTATGTTGACTAAACAACAAATTATAGATGAATTTTATGAATATCTTTCTGAAAAAGAACGTGAAGCTCTTGATACATATTATCAATATAGTGCTACTACTTCTAGTGATAAAGCACTTTTAAATTGGGATAAGTATATGTATTATTTTGGTGATATATGTAGTAAATTTAATAAAGATGATTTACAACATATTAAGAACACTAATATAATGGCTCGTGATGCTAACAATGGTTTATTTGAAGTTTGGCATACTGTTTGGAGAGGTGAAATAAAAGAAGGTATTCTTACATATAGTAATGGAGCATTTGTTACAACAAGAATTGTTGATGAAACTTATCAGCTTAACCCTGCTAATGGTGATATTAGTATTGAATGGGTGTGGCGTCCACAAGTTTATGAGAGCGTTAGAATTGGCTCTCGTGCTACAAGTATATATCCTTATAAGGCTCGTCCTATTGCTTACAATAGGAATGGTAAACTTCCTTATAATGGTATTGCAGAACTTCTTCCAGGTTTTGGAAGATTTAGTATTGTAGATACAGTTATTCCTTATCAAGTATTTCGTAATATAGTTTCTTATCATAGAGAAATGGCTATTGCTAAAAATAAGATGAATGTTCTTATGATTGCTAAATCTCTTCTTGGTAAAAAACCTGCTGAAACTATATATCGTATGGCTGCTGATGGTGTGCTTTATATTGATGATGAAGATGATGCTAATCTTGTTAAAGCACAAAATGTTCGTTATCTTGAAAGTCGTATGAATAATTATATTACTGAACTTGGACAACTTATCCAAGAGATTGAACAGACTGCTAAAATGGAATGTGATATGACTCCACAACGTTATGGAGAAATTGCTAATAGTGCTGGTAAAGGAGTCACTGATGAAGCAGTTATTCGTGGAAGTATGGGTTCTGTTATTATTGAATTTATATTTGATAAAATGAGAGAACGAGATTATCAAGCTGAAATGGATTATACTAAACTTGCTTGGATTGATGGTCTTAATACTTCTTATAAAACTAAAGATGGCGATATTAGATATTTAAGTCTTGATGTTAATAGTCATATATTTGCTAATTATATTGTTACTTGTAAAACTTCTGTTAAAGAACGTGAGAAACTTGAACAATATAAACAACTTGCATTTAGTGCTGCTCAGAATGGTAATATGGATATGGCTAATGCTGCTATACGTGGAGATAATGTTGCTCAAATTAGTAAACTTATTGATAAGTATCAAAATATTCAACGTGAACATGAACTTGATGTTGAACGTGTTTCTCAACAAACAGAACAACTTCGTCAAGAATTTGAACTTGCTAAGATTGATAGAAAAGCAGAACAAGATAGAGAAACAATTAGAGTTGAAAAATATCTTGATGGTCAGATTGAAGCTATGAAAGCAAATGCTAATATTATGAGTTTTGATAATGGTCTTAGTGATGCTGAAAAGAGTCAAGCTGAAGAACGTATGGAAAATGCTAGACTTAATCTTGAACGTAGTAAACTTAGTTTAGATGCTCAAAAGACTTCTGTTGAAGCACAACTTAAAGAAAAAGAATTAGCTGTTAAACTTAAAGAAAGTGATGATAAAGTCAAGATTGCAAAAACGAATAAAAATCGTTATGATAGTAAAAGTAAATAATCGGCTGTACTTTTAAATTTTGTTCATAATAGGGCTGGACTTGCTTGTGAAAGTAGGTTCAGCCCATTTTCATTTTTATTTACATCACATGGCCATTTTAAGCTCATTTTAAGCACTTTATTTATTTCGTGATAGATTAATCATTATGATAAAATTTGATTCATACACGGCTTCTCTGAAAGCGACAGGTTAGGTTATCAGTAATAAATATCCTAGTTAACAATAGTATGTTAGTCGGCAAATCGGCTTAAAGGTGAACATATTTTAACGATACAAGTAAAACTCGTATTATTATTATAGTTTATATTTGTGATATAGTAATTAATTAAAAACAAAGAGTTATGCCTAATTTTGATAGTTTTGGTTTTAATGGTGAAACATCTAATGGTGATGGAAAACCTACTGACGACATGACAGACCTTGATACAGGTAAAACAGGGCAGTTAGATGCTGATGGTAATCCTATTGATGATATTACTAATAATGGTAATGGAGATGGGAATAGCGATTCTAATGCTAATAAAGATAACCAATCTTCATCCTCCACGGGGGGTAAGCCTAATGACAAAGCGAATGACGCTGATGCTGAACATGGTTTAGAAGAAGGTACTATTATCGAAGATGGAGATAATAAATATACTGTTGATAAAGACGGTAATCTTATTGACGATAAAGGTAATATCTTTAAAGCTAAAAATGAAGTTGCTGCTTATCTTAAAGAATTTGAAGTAGAAGATACTAAAGAAGAAAATACTATTGATGTTAAATCAATTCAAGAACTTGTAGGTGTTTCTGTTACTTCGGAAGATGGTAAAGCAGTTACTTTTGATAATACTCCTCAAGGAGTTGCAAGTTATATTCAATCCGTTATTGATTTAAAACGTGATGAATTTGCTCAAGCTGGTGTTAATAAATTATTTGAAGATTATCCTATTGTTGGTGATTTTCTTAATTATTATGTTGCAAATGGTAATTCATTTGAAGGCTTTGGTGAACTTCGAGATAGAAGCGGTATTGAAGTAGATGAAAATAATGTAAGTCAACAAGAAGCTATTGTTCGTGAGGCGTTTAAGGAATTTAATCGTCGTGGTAATGTTGATAAGTATATTCAATATCTTAAAGATAGTAATGAACTTTTCAATGTTGCTAAGGAAGAACTTGAAGCTCTTCAGAAAGCTGATAACGAAATGCGTGAAGCTAATGCTAAAGAAGCTATGCGAGTTAAAGCAGAAGAAGAGAAACAACTTGTGGAATTTTGGAATGGAGTTAAAGAATGTATTGATAAACGACAAATTGCTGGTTATCGTATTCCTGAAACTGTTATTATTGAACGTAATGGAAAACAAATTTCTACTACTCCAGAAGATTTCTTCAATTATGTTTATCAAGTTGATGATAAAGGACTTTCTCGTTATGAAAATGATTTAATGAAGTTATCTCCTGCTGAAAGACGCGATGAAGAACTGCTTAAGGCTTGGCTTAAATATACAGGTAAAGGTTATGATAGTTTGATAGAAATGGCTGTTTCTGATAAAGAAGCTAAAAAGTTGAAACTTACTGCTAGTCAACGTAAAACTACAAAAGGAGCTATTAAAATAACTAAACCTGACAGTAAAAAAGATGCTCTGAAAGATGAGCGTTTTGGTTATTAACATAATAGTAAATTTGTAGATGAAAACATTACGTGTTATTGGACAAACTCGTTATGAAGATAGAGGTTATTCTAATGAAGAATCAATTGCTTATCTTCAGCTTCAAAAGCCAGAAGAAATTAATAGTTTTCTGACTTATAATTATGGTATGGATGATGACCGTTTTCCTTTAAGTTTTATTACTGAAGGTCAAGGTAGTCGTGGTATTAAAGATGTTGCTACTGTACAATGGACTTGGAAAACTATGGGTCGTATGAAGTTTACAGACTTTGTAACTTACTTTAATACTGATGTTACTAAACCCGGTCAAAATGGTAGTGAATTTGAAGTTCATTTCTCTACTCATTGGTTTATTGAGCAACATGGTCTTACTGCTCCTGATGGTGTTACTCAAGTTCGTATTCAGAAAGACTTAGGTGAATCTGCTTATGGTTATGCTTATCTTCTGAAACTTACTTCTCCTAATCCTGATGCTTATGTTGACCCTCAATGGTTGGCTAAAGGTATGTATTGGGCAATGAGTGCTCCTACTGTTTCTGAATCTTATTCTAAAGGTAACAGAAGCAATACTATGGGTCCTGCTGGAATGACTTCTCAACTTGAGTTTTATCGTTATTCTAAAGAAATAGCTGGTAATCTTGCTAATGTTGTTACTAAATATCAATTCCAAAATGATAATGGTGGTACTTCTAATCTTTGGATTAACGAAGAGATGCGACAGTTCAACTTGCACATGAGAGTAATGAACGAAGAACGTTTGTGGAAGTCTGAATATAATCGTTTACCTGATGGTACTATTCCTTTGAAAGACCATGATAATGGTAAACCTATTCCTCGTACTGCTGGTATGTTAGAAATTTGTCGTGAATCTAACTATGATACTTATGGTGAAGTTCTGACTCTTAACAAACTTGAACGTACAATCGGTGATGTTCTTGATCGTGATACTCAAGATGGAGATAAGAAAGTTGTTCTTATGGGAGGTAAAGGATTTATTCGTGACTTTGAAATGGCTATCAGAACTGATGCTAAAGAAAACGGATTTATTACACCTCTTGGTGAAAAGATGATTCAAGATAATGGTGATGGTCTTTCTTATGGACGTTACTTTAATAAGTATAAAACTCCAGATGGATATATAATTACTGTTATTCATAATGCTTATTTCGATAAGGGTACTGATGCTGAAGCCGCTAAGCAAAATGGTATGATTCATCCTACTACTGGCTTACCTATTACTTCTCATCAAGCTGCTTTAATTGATATGAGTAATTATAAAGGTAATCAGAATGTTCGTATAGTACGTCAAAAAGGACAGGCTTATAAAGCTAAAGTTATTGAAGGTATGACTGATATTCCTGCTTGCTGGGGATTGCCTAATACTAATCATGCAGCTACTGAAATTGATATGGCTCGTTATGAAGTTAAAGGTTCTATCGGTTTGCAGGTAGATAACACTACTAAGATGTTCTTATTGAAATGTGTATTATAATCATTTAAAAGAAGCTATTTAAGATATGGATTTTAACAAAGTAAATGAAGCTAATAAAGCAGGAGAAAATACTCCTGCTGCTTCTAATATAAATACAGATAAACAGGTTATACCCCCCGTAGAGGATGGAGTAGATAAACAGCCTGCTAATACAGTAGGATTTAGAGATGAAAGTCTTGATGAACCTTATACTGAAAAACGAACTATTACTATTAATTTAGTTACTAATTATTCATTATATCGTAGAGTTAATGATAAAACATTACCTAAACGAATGGATAAGATTGGTAGTTGTGTTCGTAGTTCTCGTACTCTTTCTTCTAATAAAGGTGAGATTGAATCTTATTTTCCTGCTTTAATTGGTCTTGCTCCTAATAATGAAAACTTTATTTCACGGGTTAAGGCTTATCTTAATAATATTAGTGTTTCAGTTGATGAACTAGGTAAGACTTTTGATATTTCTTTCTTTTGGAATCGTAAACGAGATTATCTTCGTTTTAGAGCTGAAGAAGAAGCTATTGAAACTGCTTATATGAATAGTGACCGTAAAGGAGTTAAAGAACTTAGAGAAGCTCTTGAAGCTAAGATTACTAAGTTAAATCTTCTTGAAAGTGAAAAGTATAAATATGGTTATCCTATTGTTCTTGATGATTATCTAATTTATCGTCATTGTTTATTGTATAAAGATGTAGCTAAAGATATTGCTCTTATTAATTCTGACCCATCTATTAGATTTTATTTTAAAGATGACCAAAGAGAAGCTGAGCGTCTTGCTAAACATCGTCAGGAAATTAATTCTGCTAAAGGCAATTATGTTAAACTTCTCACGAATAGTGATTTGTTTGATGCTGTATTTATTCAATACTGTGTTGCTAATAATATTAATATTCCTAACGGTATGGCTATGGATATTGTTGATAAACAATCTCATCTTGATAAATTTAGTACAAATGAACCTGCTAAGTTTAATAAACTTTGCAATGATAAAGATATTACTATTAAATCTTTAATTGAGGTTCTTATTTCTCGTGGAGAATTTATCAGAGCAATTCATAATCAAAATATTACTACTCCTGATGGTGAGTTCATTGGTGCTAATGTTAAGGAAGCTGTTACATGGTTTAAAAATCCTACTAATAGTGCTCTTGTTAGTGCTTATAAAAATAAACTTAAAAACATTTGATTATGAACATTGGGGAGATGCACGTGACGTTCAGAGAACTGGCACAACAGATGGGTATGCAGACCGTTCGTGCTATTCTCATGGAAGATATAGATATTTGTCTTAATGCTGCTATAATTGAAAAAGCTAGAAATGTAATAGTAGAAAACGTTGGACCTGTTCCTTATAATGATAAGGTTGCTCGACAAAATGCTTCTATTAGTCCTGTTAATGCTCTTAGAACTTTATACACAGCGGGTACTGTTAACGGCGGAGATATTACAGGTAATGGAACAGAAGTTGACCCTTATAAAATTAATATTGATAGCAACGGAATAATGCTATATACAGGCTTTCAAGTTAGTTATAATGGCAAGACAATTTATGATTGCAGGATTATTGAAGCTGAAGATTTAGGTCAAACGCTAAGAGATTTTTGTAATCGTGCTGCGAAAGATGCTCCGATAGTTACTATATTTGGAGATGAATCTGGTATCAATGTTGATATATATACTGGACGTAATAATACAGTTAAACCTCAATTAGTTAAATATCTTTATATCAAAGAACCTGCTAAAGTTAAATTTGATGAAGATAGAGAAGAAGATTGGGTTAATTGTGATTTACCTCCTTATTTACATATGGAAATAGTTATGCGTGCAGTACAGATTTATCTTGCTAGTATTGGTGCTACTTCTAATGGAGCTGATAAACAAAGTTAAACTCTAAATTAAATTAAAAATGAGACAGTTTTTGTTGGCGGGCAAAGTCGCTTATGGAGCGAGCTTACCTCTTGCTGCTGGAGCGATTGCTTTTACTTATCTTGCTAATGGCAAGGAAACGATTGACGCTGACGGTACTAAGATTACCGATAAGTTTTACATTAATCTTGGTCGTGAAGCAAATGGTCCAGTAGTTCTTCCAGCTTATAAGAAACATCTTACTTTTGTTAAAGGTGCTTATCAAGTTGCTACTACTTTTTCTGCTAATCTTACTATCGGAGATGTAAATGCTTATTCTGATTATTCTATCATGATTGTGAAAAAAGGATTAAAGTTCAATGAACGTAATCGTTGGACTGCTACCATTCATACTGGTCTTAATCCTACTGCTAATGATGTAGCAAAGAAATTAGCTAACCAAATTAATAATAATACTGTTGGGCATGGTATTAAAGCATCTGTGGTTGATGCTAAAATCACTCTAACTGCTGAGTCTAAAGGTGTTGATTATAAAATTCTTGGAGCTGATGAATTAGTTGGTATAGCTGTTACAGTTACAACTCACGGTTTACCTGCTTATGGTGACGCTGCTTATATTACTGATTTAGCTAATAAGGCTGCTGCTGATGCAGGTATTGAATATACTTATCGTGATACTTATACTGAACTGTATCCTGCATATCCTATTAATCCTTTGAAGCAACCTGATAGTGCAGATGCTGGATATACTATCTTTACTCTTCGTTTTGCTGTTCCACGTGAAATGAAAACTAGAGATGAAGTTGTTCATCAGATTGTACAAATAGCGTTTCCTACTGGAGCTACTGCTATTGCAACTGTTGAAACTATCCTTAAAGCTATTGCTACTGAAGAAAAAGCATAACCTATTACCCGACTCGATTAGGTAAATATTAGGTAATATTAATCGAATAGGGGCTATTGGTATTAGCATTAGTGTTGATACCGATAGTCCCTATTCTTGTATCTATAAAAATGGAATTAATTCAAAATGCCTTTGAACAAGGTCTTATTCCCGGTATTGTTATTGTTATTTATCTTATAATTAATAAGATAATTGATAATAACAAAAGAAATCCTTTAGATGATATTGCCAAACTTCTTAACATAGTTACTAGAGATATTATTGAAAAAGATAGAGAAAAATCTAAAGCTGTTGTTTCTATTGCTATAAATAATGCGGCATCAGAATGTACAAAATTTGTTGCTTCAACTATTATTACTAATAATGTCGATAGTAATCGTGACCAAATAGAATATAATGCTAGACACTTAGTTAATAGTGTTTATTACGATACTTATTCTAAACTTAATATGTATCGTGGTGATGAAGATTATCTTAGTCATTATATGAAAGAAGAATGGAAAGAAGATATTTATGGTGATATTATAAATATTGTCTATAATAAAAATCTTGATTCTAATCAACGTATTCTTGCGTTTAATAAACGTATTGATATTAGAGTTAATGATTATACTGCTTATATTATTAATAAAGCATTTAAATAAGATGGTATTATGATAAGAGGTTATATTAGTAATCCAAAACAGCTATCTAAAGAGATGCAATTGCGTATTGCAAGCATGGCTGAAAAACAGGTGAGAATAGCAGAATTAGGCTTCCCATTGAACGAAAAAAATTGGTGCAAACTAACGCAAGGGCAAATTTTAATTCAAGCACTAGAAGCCTTAGAATTGCTTTCTGATGAGCAACAAAAATCAATTATTAATTCGTACAATAACTTGATGCTAGAATGAGTGAACAAATAGATGATAATTATGTTAATGGTGTCTATGTAAAAGCTGATGGAACTGAACAAGTTGAGATTAATCCTCAATATGTTTATATGACTGTTCCTAGCAAATATGTTTGTGTTTATCATAAACTATTAGTTCTTATGGCACAATATGGACTTGATATGCTTAATGATTGTTCTGCTACTTGTAAAGGTAATAATAAAAATATTGTTACTTGTTGGAATATGTTTCAATCTGCTATGGCAGCATATCAACTTGGTCAAGATAAACTTGCTGAAACTCTTCTTAAATATATTAAAGGTCAACTTAATATTATTTATGAAGGTAGTGAACAAGTTCAGTATAGTGGTTCTATAACACTTCCTGTTGATGAAGAAGGTAAAATTCATGCAATAGTTAGTTGTGGAGATGCTCCTAAATTTTATGTTGACCCTGAAACTGGTAAACTTTGGGAGAAGAAAGAAGAAGGTAAAGAATATAATGAAACTTATAGTCTTAGTGATGCTGATTATGATAATGAATAATGTGAATGTGTTCCATCCTCTACGGGGGGTCTACACTATGAATTTAGTAAACCTAGAGAATGTATGAAAACAATAGAAGAAGAACTTGGTAAAGTTAGTCTTACTTGTAATGGTCAATGGAATGATAGACCTTATGAAAGACTATGTATAGTTCATGACGGTTTCTATGCTAGCTATATATCTCGTAAAGCTGTTCCTGCTGGTATTCCTTTATCTAATGAAGAGTATTGGCAACCTATTGCTAAACTTCGAGAAGATTTAGTTATTGATTATGAAACCTTTAAGAAAGAAATACTTGAACTTATTGCTGTTGTTCAAAGAGGGCTTAAAGCTGCTAGAATTGTAGTATCTACAATGGAAGATAGAGATGCTCTTACTTGGGAACAGATTGGAGTAGGTTGTGAAGTTTATGTTATTGAAACTAAAAAGAGTTATATACTTGATGAAATAACTCCTGTTAATAATGCTAAGAAATGGCATCTTGAAGCTGATTCTGAAATTGGTTCTAAATTTGTAGAATCTTTTAGTGGTATGTTTCCAAGAGCAATTGCAGAACGTGCTGTTGCTGATGAATTTGGTATTAATATACAAGATAATTATCTTCGTCGTAACGTAGTAGTTAATTATATGGCACAAGTACTTAAACAGTATTTTGAAGATAATGCTGTTCAAATACTTGAAGGTCAGATTACTCCTGATATGCTTAGTGAATCTGTTAAACAAATGTTTACTGCTTCTCAGATTACTAACGCTGCTGATGAAGAAGATTTAACTGTTGTTGATAATCTACTTAAATTTGCAGATAAAGACTATAATGTAAATGATTATAGTGGAAAGGCTCGTAAATATCTTCGTAAGAATATGATTAGTGGTGTTAATACTCTTACTCAAGATATGATTAACGAGCCTAATACTATTTATATACTTCAATATGATTATTGTTTAGCTGGACAAACTATTGAACTTCCAGATAATAGTATAATTCTTTGGAGAGGTGGTAGATTATATGATGGAGCTGTTAAACTAAATAAATGTAGACTTCTTAGTAATTATCGTCAGGAAGATATGTTTGATAAAGAAACTATATCTTTAGATGGTGATTGGGCTAAAGGTCAAATACTTTATCATCCTCTTGATTTAGGCGAAGATAATAAACAAGTTGAAATTACAGGTTGGGGTGGTTCTTATACCAATGATTTTTATTGGTTTTGGGATGGAGAAAAATGGGTAAGTATGGGTTTTGATTTATCTGTTTATCTTACTCGTGCTGAATTTGAAGCTTTCTTAGAGAAGTTAAGAGAAGAAATGGAAAAGTTCTATGCTTGGCTTCTTGAAGAACTTAGAAAGATTAATGAACATCTTGAACTTCATGACCAACAGATAAGTAATCTTCAACAAGAAATTTCTAATATTAATACTAGAATAGATAATCTTATTACTGAATATAACGCTAAATTTACTGATATTTATAATAAGATTGGAGATTTAAATAGTAATATAGAAGGTAGTATTAATAATCTAGAACAATATATTAATAATAAGATTGAAGAGATTCTTAATAAGATAGACCAAAGTGGCAGTAATATCAGTAATGAGTATAAACAATATTTTGAAAGTAATTATGTATCAATGTTTAAAAATAAGATTAGACCGGGTACTAATATTACTTTTGTTGAAAATGATGATGGTACTATTACTATTAATGCTGCCGGTGGAGGTTCTGGCGGTGGTGGACTAACTGAAGAAGAAGTACGTAATATTATTAATTCTATACTTAATAATTATTATACTAAGCAAGAAATTAATGATATTATCGCTGGTCTTGAAGGAGGTGGTGGTTCTGGTGGAGATGGCACCCATAATGTTATGTCTATTACTCAACTTGGTGAAGCTAGAACAGGTAAATATCTTGTTATGAATAAATTTGCAGATAGTGAAACTAAACCTAGTAGACTTGATGTAGATTTTAATTCTCTCTATACTGATATTAAAAATAAATTAGTTGGAGAAGGATTTGGACAAGGTGGTGGAAGTGGACAAGGTGGTGGAGTTGCTGCTAGTCAAATTCAAGCTTGGATTGCTGCCGTTGTTCCTATTGGTTCTATTATGCTTTGGGATACTTCAACTCCTCCTAATGGTTGGGAAGTTTATACTGCTGCACAAGGACGATTTGTTATGGGTCATATAAGTGGCGGTATTAATATTTATAATAATCCTAAACAAAATACTCTTGATTGGAAAACTGTTCTTAAAAATGTAGGTGATACTTATGACCCTGCTACTCCTGGTTTAAATATTGGAGCTTACGGTTTTTATATTGGTGGTACTGATTTACCATTACATCAACATGCAATTGCCGCTAGTTCTGGTAAATGTGGTGATGGTAATCATCATGTTGTAGTTCCTAGTAACTGGCGAGCAAATGATCATGGTAGATCTTTGGATGAAGATTGTAGAAATACTTATCCTTATGGTACTACTAAAACTAATTATTGGGATTTAAATATTAATAAAAATAGCAATTGGTATATGACTGGACCTAATATTAGTAGAAATGGTGAAATGGTGTGGACACAAATTAGTACAGATAATTGGACAGGAAATTATCTTGCTATTAATAAACTATTACCTACTGTTGCTTTACATTATATTAAACGTGTTTCTAATCCTTGGTAATTATGTTAAAAGAGAATGTTTTTGTTGGTACTAATTGTCAATCTTTTGACCCTAGTAAAGTTCAATGTGATAAAGAGGGCAATATGCCGATTCATATACTAGATAAGTATTGTGAAGAAACTGATACTAGATATAATATTTATCCTTTAACTGTTATACAGGCTGTATTTGATGGTTTAACTGGTACTAGACTTGATAGAATACTTGCTGCTTGTAATAGTGTTTATTTAACTTGGGAAGGTACTTTTGCTAATACTGTTAATAAACTTGATAAAATTTATCGTCGTAAAGGATATATTATTACTTATCGTGATGCAACTAATATTAATTGGACTCAACGATATAATAGTGATGATATTAGTGATGAAGCTTGGACTAATCCTGACAATTGGGAAGGATGGTCTTTTGATACTGTTATTAAAGATTTAGCAGAAGCACTTGAAGAGATATTTACTAATATAGGTGATTATAAAGACTTTCTTGATATTATTACTAGTTTTATTAATGATTTTGTTATTAATGTGTTTAATAATATTAATAACTATCCTAAACTAGTTGAAATTATTAAGAATAGTACAGTTGAAAGTTTGCCTATTATTATTAGAGATATATTTAATAATATTAATGAATATCCTGAGCTTAAAGAGATATTTAATCAATATATTAAACAATGGACTGAAACCATCTTTAATAATATTTCTTCTTATCCTGCTCTTAGTCAATTTATTACTAATGCTATTAATTCTCATGTAGAAACTACTATTAATAATATATTTAACAATATTGATAATTATCCTAACATTAAGAATCTTATTATTAATAATACTATTAACAAAGTAGTTGATATATTTAAGAATATAGGTCAATATCCAGAATTACAAGAAACTATTCAGAATAATATTAATGAACGTGTTGACTATATATTTAATAATATTAATAATTATCCTGAACTTATTGGTATTCTTTCTGATTTAGTTTGTAATTGTGTTAAGAATATATTTGCTAATATTAATAATTATCCAGCTCTTGTTACTTGTATTAATAATGTTGTAAATAGTAGAGTTGATTATATTTTCAATAATATTGATAGATTTCCTATTCTTAAGAATCTTATTGAAACTAAAGTAGAAGCTAGAGTTACTTATATATTTGAACATATTAATAACTTTACTGAACTACTTAATGTTATTAAAGGTAATATAGAAAATATCTTTGATAATATTGATAATCATCCTAACCTTAAAGTTGTTATTGAGAATAAAGTTGAATCTACAGTTGAACATATCCTTAGTAATATAGATAATTATCCTATTATTAAAGAGAAGATTATTCAATTCTGTAATGAAGCTATTGAAGCTAAACGTGGTGTAGCAAATGGTATTGCTAGTCTTGATGGAGATGGTAAAGTCCCAGCAAGTCAATTACCAAGTTATGTTGATGATGTTCTTGAAGGATATTTTATTGATGATACTCATTTTGCTGAAAAATATGTTGAAGATGCTCCTATATATTATACTCCTGAAAAAGGTAAGATTTATGTTGATATAAGTGAAAGTACTGATTATAGTGGTAAGACTTATCGTTGGTCTGGAACTAAATATTCAGTTATATCTGAAACTTTAGCTTTAGGTGAAGTTACAGGTACTGCTTATGATGGCGGTAAAGGTAAGAAAACTACTGATATCGTTAATAGTTTACCTAAATATATTCCTAGTACACAAATTAAATTATCTAGGTCATCTAGTGGAAATATCATGATTGGTTTACATCATTATGAATTTAATAATACAACAAATGTTTATGAAAGTAAACCTTTTACTGATGGTATAACATTTCCTATTGTTAGTAAAACTGAATCTGGAGTTATGTCTGCTGCTGATAAAGTTAAACTTGATGAAACTTTACCTAATCAAATTACTGAACTTAGTAATAATGTTTATACTAAAGAAGAAATTAATAATAAGTTTGATAATGTACCAACAGTAGAAAATACTTATACTAAAGCTGAAGTTGATAAAGCTATTGCTGATGCTATTAAAGCTTTAATTCCTGCTGGTTATGAACTTGTTATTAAAAAGAAAACAACTTAATATTAATCATGGTGGTACTGAATAAGTGCCACCATTTAAAGTTTATAAAGTTATGCAAGATATTAATCAACAATTATATGAAAGAAAAAGTACACCTGAAGGATTTATTCCTGTTTATGGTGTAGTTATAACTGTTCCTACTGGAATATATATTAATGGACAAAAAGAATTTACTTGTGATAAAACTTTTGATGAAGTAAAAGAAATACTATTAAAAGGCGGAAGTATTATTGCTGTTGATAACAATAATAGTAGAGTTAATTTTGATAGAATTTTTGTAGGCAGTAACGATATTAGTGCTACAATTACTTATTTTTCTAATGGTGGAATTAATAAAATTGATTTAAGTTGGGATAAAGGTATAGCTAGAGTTGGAGGTGAAGAAACTAAAAGTATTAATACTTTTGTAGCTATAAATAGTAATTCAATTATTAAATCTTATGATATTGGAAATATTACTATATTATTAACAAATAGTGGTAGTAAAGAAGAAGTATTAGCTGCTATTAATTCTATTTTTACTAATTTTGCTGGATTTGTTACAGCTATTGGTAAACCTAATTCTATATTTCATAATGGTAAATATGGTACATTTAATGTTAGATATACAGATAATATTATAATTATTCAATGGAGCAATGCTAATGCTATTCATCATGTTGCTTTATCCGAAGATGGTTCTTATGTTTATAATACTATTCAAATAGTTGACCAAACTCTTTATAGATTATCTGCTCTTACTGTTGAGCCAATAGTTAATCCTAAAATATGGATTGGTACTGCTACTCAATATGCAGCTATTGCTCAAAAAGATAACAATACTACTTATATAGTTAAATCAGATGCTTAAGTTATGGCTATATATCAAGGAGATATTGGAATACATGATATTAAACTTGGTAGTATAGATGTATTTGAAATATATCAAGGTTCTAAATTTGTTTATCCAGAGAATACTGAAATTACTATTACGTTTAAATTAAATGTTTCCGGAACTGTTACTATTGATGGTTATACTCCTGTTATAAGTGAAAACAATACTAAATTTATATTTACTATTCCTGTTAAAACTAATTATACTGCTATTATTGAAGCTGACCATTATCAGTCACAAACTGTTACAGGTAATAGTGGTTATTTACCTATAACTCATAATGTAGAACTAGTATGGAATACAGAATATGTATCTTATACTGTTACTTTTCCTACAGATGGAGTTAAAGTTTTATTTGATGGAGTAGAAAAAGGAGTTATAACTAATGGTAAATTAGTTGTTCAAATAGATGATACAGTAGCTAAAGATAGTTATACAGTTACATTTAGTGGTAGTAAAGCAAGTACATATAATACTAGTGGATTAAAAGTAGTAGATAGTAGTATAGCTGCAACTGGTGGTAGTTATGATTTAAAACTTTCTACTAGTTCTGTTAAGACTGCTTATACACGAACTGACTATGCATCCTCCACGGGGAGTATAACCAAGGGTTCTACTTATACTGGTTCTTGGATTGAAACTGTTGTTAATCTTACTGCTAGTTTTACTAGTTCTACTACTTTAGGTAGTATAAGTAATAATGTATTAACTATACCTAATAATGAATCTACTAATACTAAAAGTGGAACTTTAACTGTTATATTTACTTTAGAAAATAAACAAACTAAAGAAGTTAGTGCTGCTTTAAATCAAGCTGCTGGAGCTAAAGTTTATACTAATTGGGTATTAGATTTACAAACTGATGGAACTAGTGTTGAAGCTAAAGGCGGCACTAGAACTATTACTGCTAATGTTGCCAGTAGAACTTATAAATGGAATAACACTGGTACTGTTTATAGTGAAACTGCTACTCCTACTCTTAGTATTAGTGGTAGTGCTAGTCTTAGTGGAAATCAAATAAAATTTACATCAAATGAAAGCGTTTCAGCCCGTTCAGCGACACTTACAGCTAGTTATGTAGGATTGTCCAAAACGGTTACGATAACACAACAGGCAGGCGCAAAAGTGTATTCAGCGTGGTCTGCTTGGGCTGTTTCTATCTCGGTAAGTACGCAAATGATAGATGCAAGTGGTGGTTCATCTACGATAACTACTGATGCTAGTCGTTCTCGTACTTGGACTTGGAATGGAGTTGGTACTACACATACTGATACTGAAACTGCTACGCCAACACTTAGTGGTAGTGCTGGAGGATTTACTTTAAGCGGTAAAACTGTTACAGCTAGTAATAATACTACAACAAATAGTCGTAGTATAACTATTACTGCTACTAGCAATAGTGTTTCTAAGTCTATTACTATAATACAATTTGCTGGTGCTAAAGTTTATAGTAATTGGTCTGCTTGGACTGTTAATATTAGTGCTGATAAAACTAGTATTGGTGCAACAGGTGGAACAGCTACTGTGTCAACTAATGCTAGTAGGACTAGAAGTTATACATGGAATGGTGTTGCAGGTTCTGGCGGAACTGAAACTGGAAACGGCTCTCCAACATTAAGTAAAGTGAGTGGAGATGGTAATTGGACTAGTCCTAAAGTTACTTATGGAAATAATACTAGTACAAGTGGTAAATCAACTGTTATTCGTGCTACTATTGATTCAACTACTAAAGATATTACTATTAATCAATCTGCTGGAGCTAAACAATATGGAAATTGGTCTGCATGGACAGTTAATATTTCTAATAGTGGAAATGTTGCTGCTAGTGGAGGTAGTTCAAATATAACTACTTCTGCAAGTAGAACAAGAACTTGGACATGGAACGGAGTTAGTGGAAGTGGTGGAACTGAAACAGGAACTGGAACTCCTACTCTTAGTAAAGTTAGTGGTGCTGGTTCTTTTGCTAGTAATAAAGTAACTTATGATAATAATACTTCTACAAGTGCTAGAAGTACAGTTATTAGAGCTACAATGGATTCTGTAACTAAAGATACTACTGTAACTCAAAATGCTGGTTCTAAAACTTATAGTAGTTGGGGACCATGGTCTATTAGTTTAAGTGCTAATGTAACAACTATTGCTGCTGCTGGTGGAAATGCTACATTATCTACTTCTGCTACTAGAAGTCGTACTTGGCAATGGAATGGTACAGGAGCAACTTATACTGAAAATGCTAGTGGCGTTCCTACATTAAGTAAAGTTAATGGTACAGCTTCTTTAAGTGATTCTACTGTTAGTTATGGTAATAATACTTCTACTAATTCCCGTAGTTCTGTATTTAGAGCAACTATTGATAGTGCAACTAAAGATATTACTATTAGTCAATCTGCTGGTAGTAAATCGTATGGAAGTTGGTCTAGTTGGTCTGTATATTGTAATGCTAGTAGTTATACTGTTGCAGCATCAGGTGGTTCTGTTACTATTTATTATGGTGCTTCTCGTTCTCGTACTTGGACTTGGAATGGCGTTGCAGGTTCAGGTGGAACTGAAACAGAAAATGCTACTCCAAGTCTTAGTGCAGGAAGTGGTGGTGGAACTTTAAGTGGTAGTACTTTAAGTTATAGTAATAATACTAGTATAAGTGTTAGAAGAACTAGAGTTATTGCAAATTATAATGGTGCTATTAATTTTTGCGATATTGAACAAAGAGCAGGTAGTAAAGTTTATGGTAGTTGGGGAGCATGGTCAGTAAATATTTCTGCTAGTCCTACTAATATTGCTGCTGCTGGAGGCAGTTCTACTATTACTTGTAGTGCTGTTCGTAGTAGACAATATACTTGGAATGGAGTTGGACAAAATTTTCCTGAAACTGAAAATGGTAGTCCTACATTAAGTAAATCTGGAGATGGTACATTAAGTGGTACTACTAGCGGTAGTAAACTTACTTATGATAATAGAACTACTACAACAAGTAGAAGTACAACTGTTACTGCTACTTATAATGAAGTTAGTAAATCTATTAATATTACACAATCTGCTGGTGCTAAGTCTTATGGTGCTAAAGTATATCATACTAAATATTATGGTACTAATCCTGATGGAAGTGGATTAGATTTTACAGGTTATCCTTATACTAATGAAATTGATACAGTTGCTGATGCTAATAATATATCTATAAGTGTTTATTATAAGTTATATACAACTCAACTTTGGACTTGGAATGGTGTTGCTGGTTCAGGAGGAACTGAAACTGTATATTATAATCCTAATTATGTATATGTAACAAATAAAGTTAATTGTGATGTATCTGTTGCAAATGCTCTTACTTATGCTAGTATGATTATAATAACATTTAAACTATTCGCAAATGATTCTAATACAGCAAGAGAATATAAAATTGAATGGAATTGGCTAAATCATAATGTTATTACAAAAGGAACGCAAAGAGCAAATCCTGTACGTGGTAGACTTGTTATTAAAAATGATTATTTTACTAGGCAAAATGTTGCATTACCTATTTATTTAGATAGTGAAAATGTAGATTCAATATATGAAGGAGAAGCAAGTTATATTGATATTAAGAAAACTCCTATTAGTGTTTATGTATATATTCCTACTAATATTAGTATAATGGATGCCGGTAAACTGCAATTTTGGTTTGAAGATAAAAATGGTGGTGTTACTAAATATACTTGTACTTTAAGTAGTGTTAGCACACCTATGAATAATGTTTCTATATCTAATATTAATAATATTATTAATGTTACTGCTAATACAACTACTTCTTCATTTACTATATTATGTCAATTTACTATGATTTCTAATAGTACGGTATTTAATGTAAGAGTTTTAATTGAACCATGATAAGAATACTATTTAATATAACAATATTATTAATGCTTATATTGTTTATTTACTTATTAAAAGTTATTTAAATTAATCATATAATTATGAACAATAAACAACTATATGAAAAACTAGGTCAGAATAGTTATGATAAAGTATTTCCTATTACTTATCTTCAAAATATTCTTGACAAAGATACAAATAATGATTTAACTGTTGTTCTATCTAGGTTTAATCATTTATGGATTCCATATCAAGGAACTAGAGTTAATACTCGTAAAGCTGTTCCTGCTATTTTTAGACGTAATAGTCTTACTATTAGTTATTATGATGCTGAACATAATTTATCTGTAACTGAAAGTTATACAGGTAGTAATCTTCAAGCTGGAGTTGAAACTAGTTGGGTTTCTGATGATAATTGGACAAAAATTCTTAGTGAGAAATATCTTGAAGAAAGTGGAGCTAAGATTCCAATTGCTGATGGAACTATTGATTGGGATATGCTTAACGAAGCTCTTAAACAAATGATTGCAGGAGATGGTAAAGTTAATATTATTAATTATCCCGATGAAGAAGATATTACTATTAGATTAAGTCCGGGTTGTTGTAATGTTAATCGTCTTAGTCTTAAAGATAGACCTTATGAGCCTGAATATAAAAGTGGTAAAGGATATAAAATAGTTCGCAAGGTTTTACTCCCCGTGGAGGATGATGCTAGTAATGCAGAACATCTTTTATTTGATAGTTTTCTTGATGATACTTATTGTGAACAATATGGTCAAATAATTCTTAATACTGATAAGTATGAAGTTATTAGAACAGATTTAGGTAATACTGCTGGTATTTATTATGATACATATCATAAATTATTTGTTCTTAGAGTTAAGACTATTTATGATGGAGTTGGCTTTTATAATTATTATACTAGATGGACTATTGTAGAATCTACTGATAGAGTTCACCCTCTACGAGGGGTCAACACTGCTGTCTATGGAAATAGTGAAGATTATAATATTTATAATACTTGTCTTTCTGATGAACGTCCAAGACTTGGTATTATATATGTTAATTCAGTAGATAATATTAAATATTATTTTAATGAAGAAAATCTAGTTCAAGTTAAGAATAATATTTATCTTAATTATAAAGCTGTTCTTACTCAAGATATGGTTAACGAAGAAAATACTCGTTATATTATTCGTTATGCTTTTGATTTAAGTGGTAAAACTATTACAATGCCTGTTGGTTGTGAACTTGTATTTGAAGGTGGTATTATTGAGAATGGTACTATTAATTTAAACAGTTGTAAACTTGCCGGTATGGTAGGACAAGAATCTGAATATCTTCCTAATGTTACTTGTAGTAATTGGGCTGTTGGTCAGATTGAATATCGTAATGGAAAGATTTGTTATTGGAATGGTACTGAATGGAGAGTAATGGGAGATACTTCTTCATTTGATAGTTATACTAAACAAGAAATTAATAACTTACTTAAAAATTATTATACTAAGTCTGAAACTTATAATAAAGAAGAAGTTAATAATTTGCTTAATGGATATGTTACTAATGATACATTTAATAAATTTAAAAAAGAAATAAATCAAACTATTACTAATAGTGTTAATCTTGATAAGATTCAAAAAGCTATTAATGATGGATGTGGAGTTAATATGACTATGCCTAGTGCGAATAGTAATAAACTTAGTCTTCCAATTTGGACAGGAACTGCTACCCAATATGCAACTATTACCCCGGTTGCTGGAATGACTTATAATATTGTTGATGAATAATGAGTTTAACTCTTGGACGTCAAGGAGGAATTGCTAAACCTCTTAAGAAACGAACAGTAGGTCAAACTAATATTGCTCATGTTTATGATGGTGCTAATCATATTTGGCCTACTTCTATTATTCATTTTAGTGATTTTACTAGTGTTCAACTTAGATATATTTGGGGTAGTGATGATGGTCGAGATTTGGATACTAAATCATATTATGTTAATTCTCCTATTAATAGTTTAAATTATGTAGCTGTTGGTTGGTCTTGGAATTTAAGTCAAATTCCTTATCTATATTGGGGTGGCGATAATACTAACTCAGGTGCTGAATGTGTTATGTTTAATATTGAATCTATGATTGACCTTGAAGATAAAATGCCTGATATAATGAAAATGAATCTTTGTGCTAATTGGTTTGGAAGTTTGAGTAGAGGTCATGTTACTGTTGAATGTACTGCTTATAAAGGTGGAGTTATTGTTCATGCTTGGCAATTAAATAATCATGAAATTGATGTTAATAATAGAGGAATGTTTATTTTTCCTTTGGCTGATGGAACTATTAATATGCCTAATGGATATGGTGGTTATAAAGAATGTTGGTATGGTGAAGTTATTAAAAGAGTTGCTAAATCTAATAATGAAGTAAAATATTTTAGAATTAATCCTGTTAATGATAAAACTATTGGTTTAGATAATATTAAAATAATTCGTCATGGTAGTGGCTATATTCATCGTGATGGTTATTGTTGGTATGAAAATCAACCTAATGATAAATATAAAGTTTGGAATAATCAAGTTAATACAACTGGTACTCCTTTAACTCTTGATAAACCAACTCTTAATATAACTAGTGATGATAATTATAGTTATGAATATCATACAGTTTTATTAAATGAAGATAATACTGTTTATAATGATAATTATACTGATAACTATACATTTAGATTTGGTTTTGTTGCAGGTAATTCTGAATTTAGAGGACAACAAACTATTCAATGTTATGTTGGTACACAAGGTGGCAAAGCCGATGATGATAAGACTTCAATAGGTGAAATAAAATATACTAAACTTAATAAAATTGGTGAATTGACAATATATAGTCCTATTGAAAGTTAAATTAATGTTAATTACCAAATAAAAATAATGGTTTAAGTATTATAGATTATGTAGTTCAAACTACAAGTATTAATCTATTTTTTTAACTTAAACCTTAATTTATTATGCAAGTAATTGAAAAAGTGAAAGTTGTTCCAGAGGGCTATAATGGTGCTGGGATGAATTATGATGGTGGTAATCGTCGTGATGTAAACGGTAAGGCTAATGCAGGTTTAACTCTTGGTATTATCGGTACTGCACTTGGTGCTTGGGCTTTGTTTGGTAATCGTCGTTCTAGTGTATTAGGTGGTGCTGGTGGTGGAATGTTAGGAGATGGTTCTACTAACATTAATGTTCTTGGTGCTACTGCTGGTAGTGGAAGCGGTGCTCCTACTGCTTTTCAAGCATGGGAAAAATCTTGTGAAGATACTTTAGCTCTTCAAGGTGGTCTTTATCAATGGGCTTTGACTCAACAGAATCAACGTTTTGAAGATAGAGAACGATTGAATAGTGAATTGTTTGGTGTTTACATTGATGGGCGTAATCGTACTGATGCTCTTATTGAGAAAAATAACACTAACCATTTTAATCTTTACAAATATACTCGTGATGCTGATGATGATATCCGTAAAGAGTTATCTGATTTGAAAGCTGAATTGGCTGTTACTAAAGCTATTCGTCCTTATCAAGATAAACTTATCCAATGCGAAATGGAAAAGATGTTTACGGCTGGTATCAACTATACTGATAGAAAGACTTGTAATGTTATCTATGGTGTAGTTACTCTTCCAAATGAACCTACTGTTACTGGTCTAGTTGGGCGTAATGCTTGTGGATGTTTACCATGTGGTTTTACTCAACCTGCTAGCGGAACTCCTGCTCAGTAATATTACTAAGTTTGATTAAGAATATAAAATTGAAAGAGATATGATACCTGTTAATCAATTCATACTAGGTAGTAGTGACCCTTTGCTATATCCTAGTGAAAAAATGACTAATAGCATTGATGAACAATTACCTAATGATGTTGAACCTTGCGATGTTTATGTTGCAATTAATGCTCAATATCATGATTATGCTAAACTATTTGAAGAATGGTTTGGTGGTAATATAGATAATAAAGTGTTTGAAAGTGTTATTACATTTTGGTTTAAAGATGTAGATTTTGATGGTGACAAAGTGTGGGAATATTTTCACATGAATAACTAATCATTATTGTAAAACTGTAAAAGGGAATTATCTTCGGATAGTTCCCTTTTTTATTTATCTAAATTTTAGTATGGACAAATTTATTGATGTAATTGTAGATAGAATCCTTAGTAATTTTGATTTTGGATTTATGTTTATTGTTAATGTTCTAACTTATATTATTATTAAAACTATTGATTATTTTAATGGTGATAATAAAGTTCCTACTTGGCAAAAAAGATGTGTATTAGTTATAAGTATTACTGCTATGATTGGCATTTATATTGCAGCTGGTTATGATAATACTATTATGCTTGTTAATAGTGCTATTCTTGCTCCTGTGTTTTGGAGTTGGGTTGTTAGTCCTATTCTAAAGAAACTTGGAGTTGGCTATAAAGATATTGATAATACTATTGGTTAAGATTGTATAAGATTGATTAGCTAGGCTTGACTGACTAATTCAAGCCTGCTCCATCCTCTACGGGGAGTATAGCTTGCCAAATTTGGCTAGTTTTAAGCCTAGCTGATTAACTATACACGATTGAATAAAAGTCTTACTATAAGCCTAAAAAGTGGCTCTATTGATGTACATAAATATTTACAATATTAAATTTCAAAATAGTAAAGTTATGAGAGTTATTAAGACTAAACATTTTCCTTTTGGTGGTTATAAAGCTATTAATCTTTTTGGTATTATATTTACTAAAGGTGAATTAAGTAATAAAGAACTTAATCATGAAGCTATTCATACAGAACAAATGAAAGAGATGTTATATATCTTTTTCTATATATGGTACGGTATTGAATATCTTATTATAAGACTATTTCATATTAAACAACATGATGCGTATAAAGATATAAGTTTTGAAGAAGAAGCTCATATTAATGATGATAATCTTAATTATATTAGTGAACGTAAACATTATACTTGGACTAAATATCTAGGTATTAATAGTTCTAAAACTGCTTAATTAAAAAATGTTAATAATATTGTTAAACTACTTGTTATTAATAATATAATTTATATTTGTAACAAACTAAATTCTAAAGATATGGAAGATGATAAAAGAGTTAATTATAAGTTAGATGCTATTAATAAACTTATTAATAATCTTAAACTTAGTATTTCTGGTAATAAAGAACATGATGAGCTTGGAGAAAATAATGTTATAGTTAATCTTGATGAAATTAGTCAAAAGATTACTGAATTACATGAAATGGTTAAAGCTGAATTTGATGAGTTTGAAAATCAACATAAAAGTGAATCAGATGAAACTCAAACTCTTCTTAATAATCATTTTGATAAAATTGATGCTAAATTAGATAGTATTAAAGCTGCTGTTGATAGTATGAAAACTACTATTGGTAATAAACTTGATACTGTTAATTCTACTATTAATAAAGCAAATACAGATATAGTTGCTGCGATTAATGCTATGAAAGCTAGTAATGATACTAAGAACGATGCTATAATTACTGCTCTTCAAGGACTTGTAACTAAAGTTAATCAAAATACTAATAATATTAATTCTCTTAACGGTCGAGTTGATGCTCTAGAACAAGCTTAACATGAATTTTAATTTAGTAGAGATGTATAATGGCTTGTTAAGATTTAACAAGCATATACTAAATGAACTTGCAGAAGGACTTAAACATCTACCTAATTTAGATGGAGTATCTAAAGGAGATAGTTTAATTATTAATGAACAAGGTAATCCTGCTTGGGGTTCTACTGCATTTATTCCTACTTTTGAAAATGCTGCTTATGGTATTGAATGGACTAAAGATGACAATGATATAATCAGAATTGGTAATGCTAAATTTCATAGAGAACTTCCTATTCAAAATAGACTTAAAGGTTGTGTCTATAATGAAAAGAAAATCAGTTATTTCCTTAGTTAAACTTGATTAAATAAGTCCACGTGGAACTGTTGTTAGGAGTAGTTGGTTAATTAATTTGTTTTCTGTTTTTGCATTTCTCGATACTACTCCTACAACAGTTTATTATAATAATATTAAAGGTTATATTTCTTAAGATGATTGACATTTAGATACAGTGCTTCTGCTTAGCAGTAACGCTAATAACAGTTCTAAAGCTAGCTCTAGTAACTTTAATTCTAATTGAGTTCAGTCAGATTCTAATGCTAATGTCGGCTTCTTTTATATAATTCCTAAAACTAATACATATAAGATTAATATAAATATTATTTTGGGAAGTATAACCTTACCTCTTGGTAAAAGATAACGTTATTTAGAAACTAAAAGTGTTGGTAGTGATACTGGCGTATTTATGCTAAAAATAGAAAAGAAAAAGTTAAACTTAAAACATAATATATTATGACTAAAGATAAACTTAAAGATGATATTATTAGAACTATATGCTGTTTAAATAGTGATATATCTAATAAAGATAGAAAATTACTAATTGAATTATTAAATTCTATTGTTGATTATACTAATAATACTGAACTTGAACAAGATGTTAAAGTTATAAAACAAAAACATAACGAATTAGCTGAAACAGTTAATGAACTTAAAACTAAAGTTGAAACATATTCTAATAAGATTAATGAACTTGAACAAAGAGTTCATCAATTAGAAAACGCAAGTCAATCTTAACATGGCTAGTCTTAATCAATTAGTTAGTGAATTTGCTCATGCTGTTGGCAATCCTAATAGTATTCCTCTTAGACGTAATCTTCGATATGCTATTCTTCATGGTCGTAATGAACTAATTCGTAAAAGTTATGAAAATCATAAATATGTTGATAAAGGTTTGCAACAACGTATTCGTGTTTCTATTATTAATGTTCCTGATGGTGACCTATATAATAGTCAAACTCTTGGGCTTCCTGCAATTAAACGTACTAAACAAGAAGTTCCAAAGCCAGTTAGACTTATTAATAACTTACCTTTCCAATCAATTAGAACTACTGGACATTCTGGGATAGAAATACCTTTTGCTAAAGAAGCTAGTGCTAAGTTTTATCATTATCTTGCAGGTATGTGTAATCTTCCTGTTTATGATTATATTAATGGTTATATTTATTTCTTTAGTAATAATAAAGATTGGTTTCAAAATATAGGTTCTATTATTATTGAATCTCCATTTGAAATTCCTTATCTTGTTCCTACCGAAACTGTTGAAAAAGCTAAAGATGTAAATTATGACCCTATTGATGATGAAGCTAAATACGATGATGATGAATTTCTTATTCCTGAAGATATGATTGGAGCTCTTAAAGAGATTGTATTTAAACGTAATCTTGTTGAAGTTCCTCGTCAAACAAATGAAATTCCTATTGATAATTTTGTAACTAGATAAATTATGATTAAAGATATAGATATTAGTCATTATTATAAAAAGTTTATTGAAACTTCTAATGACGATATGGCAAAATATAATAAAGAACTTGAACTTATAAATAAGATGAAAGCTGATTGTCGTGCTTATATTAAAAGTAAAAATCAAGTTATTAAAGATGATTTAAAAATTAATCTTAATGAATATGGGTTTCAATTTCTTAATGATAATGTTGAATTAATTAATAAGTTAGAACAATTAATTAATAATCGACTTAGTTATACAGTTGGAGAAAGACGTATTGTTCTTCTCCAACTTTTGCGTTATTGTAACTTAGCTAAAAAAGCAAACGATTATATTATTGCTCTTAAACTTGCTACAAGACGTTCTGAATTAAGTCTTTCTGATTATAAAAAGTACATTCATAGATATTATAGTTATGGTGTTCATAAATGTGTTCTTGAAGGTTATGCTTATCATTTTAAATATGAAATTGGTGATTTAGTTATTAATTTCTGGAGATATAGAGATAAACCTAGAGATACTTATGTTGATTGGAACGCTACGAGACTTAAAAAACAAGAAATTATTAATGCAGGTCTTAAACCTTATGATAAAGAAGAAGCAGAAATATATAAAATTCGTGGACTTAAGTATGATGGTATTCCTTATGTAGTTTATAAAACTAATAAAGAGTTTTATGAAATACAACTTATTAATAATGGAACTCATAGTTATAGTGCTATTAAATTTAAGTATGCTAATTATATTAATAGAGAACTTAGAGGTAAAGATGCTAAACAACTTAATTCTGAATGTAAAACTGTTGATGATATTTTTAATCTTAAATTAGGATTAAGAAGTAAACTTCTTGTTTATCTTGAACGAGAACCTAATGCTCCATTTAAATATATTAGAAATGTTAATCAACAAAAGTATGAACGTGGAGCACATAATAATGGTAATAAAACTAGATATAAAAACTAATATTATGGCAAATAATAAAACGATTACGATAGAACATATAATTGGTAAACTTGATAATGATTTCAATCCTGATGGAAGTGATTGGATTCCTAGAGTTCCTGCTTGGTGTGTTGATGCTATGAATGAACTTAAAGTTCTTCGTAAAGTTGATAAGAAAATGAAACTAACCGTCATTAATAAGATAGCTAAAAGTAAATGTTGTCTTATTGATGACGGTCTTAAAGTATATGATAGTAATGGTTGTGAAGTACCTAGGGCTGATACTAGTAAATATAGATGTGGTGATACTGAATCTGCTCAATCCTCTACGGGGGGTCAAGCGGAGGACGAAAGTCCGGAGCGTGCTACTAATAAAGACTATCTTGGTATGCCCGATGATTGTTGTCCTAATGGTTCTAGAACTAGAGAAGTTATTGATACTGGTAAAGTAGGATGTAATCCTGTTGTTTATACAGTTCATAATAATACTGAATGTCCAAGATGTCAGCATGAAGTTCATTCTCATTGTCAGACCCCCCGTGGAGGATATGATAAGTCAAATCATAATTATATTCTTATTGGAGGTAATACTATTGAACTTAATTTTAATGATACTTGTATAACAGTTGTTTATAAAGATATTGAAACTCAATATAGTGATAACTATCATTGTGAGATTCCTGTTATACCTGCTAATGGTAAATTAATTCAAGGTCTTACTTATTATTGTATGGCTCGTATGCTTATGAGAGGATATAAACATCCTGTGTTTAATCTTTCTGCTAGTCAATATGGAACTAATCCTTTCTATCTATGGGAAAGTATGAAGAAAGATATTAAGACTAGTATTCTATTAGATGAACAAAGTGATGATGATAGTGGTTGGAATGAGTTCTTTTATAACTTTACTTTTCCTAAATAATTATGAATATACAAAAGAAACTTAGTCTTAATAAACATCCGGGTGATTGTGTACCTTATTCATTAGTTGCTGCTAAGAACGTTAAAGTAAGTAATGATGATAGGATGATTGTTAATGAAGAAGGACTTGAAGATTGTAAAGCAATTGCCAATTCTATTCATGAAGATGGTATTAATAATTTTAAAATAGTTGGTGTTATTCCAACTAGTACTGAACTTATTTTATTTATTGTTAATACTGATTCTAATGAGTCTTATATTTATAGATATAATGAACAAGCTGATAATTGTTATAGAGTAAATAGTAATTGGAAGTATAATGGTGGAAAGATTAAAGGAACATATACTTATAATGTTAAAAATCATCTTATTATAGCTATTGCTGAAAGTAATACTTCTATTGATGTTCCTCTTAAAACTATTAATATTGATTTAGATTCTGACCGTCCTGATTCTGAAATGTCTGTTATTCCACAAATAACTTTACCTACTATTAGTGGTTTAAATTATGTTAGTGGTGGAGCTTATAAAGGATTTTATTTTATATTTATTAGATATAAGATAGATAAAACTAATTATACTAAATGGTATAGTATTGGATTTCCTATTTTTAATGATGTTATAATTCCACAAGCTATTAATAAAGTTTGTTTTAGAAAAACTAATGTTTATGAACCGAAAGATGAACCAAACGGTTATTGTTATGGTAATACCGATTCATTTAGTGATTCTAAAGATATATGTAATCAAACTTTTGAAATAAATATTAGTGGAGGTCGTTCTGGTCTTTATCAACTTGGTTTTATTGTATGTAAAAAAGATAGTACTCAAGCGTTTAGAACAGATGATTTAAATAATAATATTTTTAGATTTAGTAGAGATGTTCTTGTTGAATATAATGTTGCTGATTTAACTACTGACTATTATAATTATTATAATGTTGGTAATATCATTAATTATAAGAATAGAATATATATTGCTAATTATAATGAAAAAACTGATAACGATGACAGAACTTTAAGTAATGGTAAAACATTAGAAGAGGCTGTTAAAGATATTACTATAAAACTTCGTAATAAAGCTGTTAATGCTTATTATAATGATTATATCACTGTTAATGCAGTTAGTGAAAAAGGTCCATATTTTAAAATGGCTAGCCTTCAAATTACTGGTACTGCTGATTGGCAAATTAAAGATATTAATA
>ENA-ORNW01000079-ORNW01000079.1-human-gut-metagenome-genome-assembly--contig:-NODE-79-length-104134-cov-9.217594_pt1 | contig 104134 bp, 109 predicted proteins | sample MGYA00242121_ERZ509034 | MGnify/ENA primary metagenome ERZ509034 (study PRJEB26280, sample SAMEA2338689) | human gut metagenome | biome: human gut; feature: human-associated habitat; material: faeces... | reverse complement strand
ATTGATGGAATGGAATGGATTAAAAACAATATATTTCTTTTCTTATCCTAATGGAATATATACAGATGAAAGCATTCAGTGTTTAAAGGATAATAATTATTTAGCAGCAGTAACTGGTGATGCTGGATTTAATACATTTAAAACTAATAAGTATTTATTACAAAGAACGAATGTATCAAATTATCGTTTTGGTTATATTGGTTTTAAATGGCGTATTTTAAAAACAAAAATTTTATCTAGATTAGTTATTAATCAGCATTAAAATAGAACAGGGGTATTATTTATTTATGAAAAAAAATAAGATTTTTTCATTTTTATTATCATTAGCAGTTGTATATAATTTTTCAGTAGCTCAAGCCCAAGAAAATAATAATGAGTTAAAAAATACAATCGTTTTAAATAATAAAAATAAAGATGTAGAAAAATATGAAGCTGATAAATTGTTATTTATGGAATCAAAAGACGATAGCAGTACATTATTATTTTCTGATTCTCCAGAAACTGTAGAACAAGATGGTATTTTGTATCAAGATACAGTAAAAGGTGATGCTAGATTATTATATTATCATTTAAATGGAATGAAAGAAGATAAAAAAATAGCTGTAGTCATCGAGAATATGTCTAATGAAAGTAATATTATCACTGTAAAAAAAGAAGCGGTGGCTGGTCCTAGTGAGGATTATCTTTATGTAGGAAAAGTAACTATGCAAAGATATTTTAATGACCACGAAACTAGAGAAATACGACTTGCACCGCATGAAAAAACTTTTTTAAATGTAGCAGATAATGAAAGAATTGTTCCTAGTGGTGGTTTAGTTTATGGTATTTTTGACTTTTATGCAAAAAAACCATTAAAAGTAAGTGTAATGATTGCTCCTACAGATAAAAATTTATTAAAATATGTAAATTATGCACCTATATTAAAAAAGGATGAACATCGCTTAAGAGGAACTTATGAAGGTAAGGAACGTTATATAACAAATAGACGAGCTTATAATCCAGAAGAGATGGGAAAAGCGTATTTTTATATAGGTGATAATAAAACAGACCTTTATAAATATGGTAAAGATAGTACAGATAATTCTATTACACAAAATTTTGGTAATTATGGAATAGTGTATAATTTTGAACCAAAGCTTGAAGGTAAAGGGAAAACAAGTTATTATCTTAAGCCTTTAGGCGGTGTATATGCTGGTGCTATCGCTGTAAAAGTAGGCGAAAATGGTGAATATAAAATGATTTCTACTCCAGATGAATTGCCGTTTTTTGGACATGAAAAAGATATTAATTATTATGCTTATTTAGGAACATATAATAATAGTGATAAATTAAGTTTCTTATATACACCACCAGGAGCTTCAAATTTACCAGTGCAAATTATTTTAATACCAGAGAAATAATAAAGAACAAAAAACTACTTGAAAATGATGATTTTCAGGTAGTTTTTTTATATATTTTGCTAGACTTGCTTATTTGATTAAAAACATATACAATATTATATATTAAATCGCAAAGGAGAGATAAGTATGAAACACATTAAAACTGTTAACAAACCTTACCTTCAAGCTACTATTAAAACTGGCGGTTGTGGCGAATGCCAAGCATCTTGTCAGTCTGCTTGCAAAACTTCTTGCACAGTTGGTAATCAGGTTTGTGAAAAACACTAATATTTCTCAAGTAGGGGGCTGTATTGACAGTCCCTTTCTTAGTGATTTTAGTAATTTCGCGACAATGAATAAACTCAAATATAAATTATATATTGAGATGAATTATAAATTATATTTATTATTAGAGGTGTGAATTTTAAATAATGGCTATGAGTAATAAAATACACAAATTTTATCAAAATGGAATGTACATATTATTGGATGTGAATAGTTCTACTGTACATTTAATTGATAAAACAGTTTATGATGTAATGGATTATTTTGATGGTACAAATGATGAAGAAGTAATTAAAAATCTAGCTGATACGTATGATGAAAAAGACCTTCGTGAAATTTTAGAAGAATTACATGAACTCATGAATCGTGGAGAATTATTTGCTCCAGATATTGATGTGCCTCCTTATTTTGGTGAAACTGGATTGGTAAAATCAATGTGTTTACTTGTGGCAGAAGATTGTAATTTACGTTGTAAATATTGTTTTGCTGGTACGGGTGATATGGGTCATGACCGTCGTTTGATGACAAAAGAAGTTGGTAAAGCAGCTGTTGATTATATCATTGCACATAGTGGTAAACGTAAACACTGTGAACTTGACTTTTTTGGTGGTGAACCACTTGTTAATATGCCAGTTGTAAAATATGTAACAGAATATGTACGTCAAAAAGAAAAAGAAACTGGTAAGATATTTAAATTGACACTTACTACAAATGGCGTTTTATTAAATGATGAAAATATTAAATGGTTAAATGATAATAATATTAGTTTAGTATTAAGTCTTGATGGTCGTAAAGAAGTGCATGATTATATGCGTCCTGATGTTGGTGGACATGGCACATATGATAAAGTTGTTAAAAACTTTAAAAAATTAGTAGAGTCTCGCAATGGTAATAATTACTATTTACGTGGAACATTTACTAATCGCAATATGGATTTTTCCAAAGATGTACTTAGTATGGCTGATGAAGGATTCGATATTTTATCTGTAGAACCAGTTGTATTAAAAGATTCTCCATATGGTTTTACAGAGAAAGATTTACCTCAGATCTTTGCTGAGTATGATAAATTGACAGAAATTTATTTAAAACGTAAAAAAGAGGGAAAAGGGTTCTTCTTCTTCCATTTTAATATTGATTTAGAACATGGCCCTTGTGTAGCTAAACGTTTAAGCGGTTGTGGTGCTGGTCATGAATATTTTGCTGTAGCTGCTGATGGTAATATGTATCCTTGTCATCAATTCGCAGGTAGAGAAAATTATATGCTTGGCAATGTATTTGAAGGTGTAAAGAATACAGAACTTCCAAAAGAATTCAGAAGAACTCATGTATTGAGTAAAGAAAAATGCCGTGATTGTTGGGCGAAGTTCTTCTGTAGTGGCGGTTGTCATGCTAATGCTGATTTATTCCATGGCAATATTCATGAACCATATGAACTTGGTTGTGAATTACAGAAAAAACGTTGTGAATGTGCTATTGTAGTAAAAACAGCTGAAAAATTTGGTTTATAATTATTTTATAAATATATAGTAAAATTGTAATTAATATACAGAATTAAGAAAAAAAGAATTCTTCTAGAATAAAGAATATACAAATATTCTAATAGAAGAATTCTTTTTTGTTTACAATAAAATCGATAAGAAAAACTGTTTTTGCAGGTTTTTTGTAAACAATTTGTTATATAAATTATTTTTATTAATAGAATAATAAATTTATAACGGAAAAACTGCTGAATTAGATTGACAATTTGATATAATTTATTGTATTATAATCCTAGTGAAAAACTTAGACACATATTTGAATGATAATTTATTATTATACGTCTAGTAGTTTATTAAGTTGTTATAAGCTAGAGTATGTATTTACATATTTTAGTTAAATATTATTCCAGCTTTTAAACTGGAAAAATTTTTTTACTTTTTAGGGGGTATTTTTAAAATGGCAGTTAAAGTTGCTATTAATGGTTTCGGCCGTATCGGTCGTCTCGCTTTCAGACAAATGTTCGATGCAGAAGGTTATGAAGTTGTTGCAATTAACGACTTAACAAGCCCAAAAATGCTTGCTCACCTTCTTAAATATGATTCTACTCAGGGTAGATATAAATATGCTGATAGCGTTGTAGCTGGTGAAAGCTCTATTACTGTAAACGGTAAAGAAATCACTATTTATGCTAAACCAAATCCTGAAGAATTACCTTGGGGCGAACTTGATGTAGACGTAGTTTTAGAATGCACAGGTTTCTTCGCTTCTAAAGCTAAAGCAGAAGCTCATATCAAAGCTGGTGCTAAAAAAGTTGTTATCTCCGCTCCTGCTGGTAACGATCTTCCAACAATTGTTTACAATGTAAACCATGAAACTTTAAAAGCTAGCGATACAGTTATTTCCGCTGCTTCTTGTACAACTAACTGCTTAGCTCCAATGGCTAACGCTCTTAACAAACTTGCTCCTATCCAGAGCGGTATCATGACTACAGTTCATGCTTACACTGGTGACCAGATGACTCTTGATGGCCCACAGCGTAAAGGTGACTTACGTCGTTCCCGTGCTGCAGCTGTTAATATCGTTCCTAACTCCACTGGTGCTGCAAAAGCAATCGGTCTTGTTATTCCTGAATTGAACGGTAAATTAATCGGTTCTGCACAGCGTGTTCCTACCCCTACAGGTTCTACTACTATTTTAGTAGCAGTTGTAAAAGGCCATGTAACTGTTGATGAAATCAATGCTGCTATGAAAGCTGCTGCAACTGAATCTTTCGGTTACACTGAAGAACAGCTTGTATCCAGCGATATCGTTGGTATGAGATTCGGTTCCCTCTTCGATGCAACTCAGACTATGGCTGCTCCTATGGAAGATGGAAATACTCAAGTACAAGTTGTTTCTTGGTATGATAACGAAAACAGCTACACTAGCCAGATGGTTCGTACAATTAAATACTTCGCTGAACTTAAGTAATTTGATTTGTGCAGCCTTTTATGGACCGGTCTTAAAAAGGCCGGTCCTATTTTGAATTTACGGAGGGTTTTTTTAATGAATAAGAAATCTATTAGAGACATTGATGTAAACGGAAAAAAAGTTTTTATTCGTGTGGACTTTAACGTACCAATGGATGAAAACCAAAACATCACAAATGATAAACGTATTCGTGCTACATTACCTACTTTAAATTATCTTTTAGAACATAATGCAGCTATTATTCTTGCTTGCCATGTTGGTCGTCCAAAAGGACAGAGAGTTCCAGAATTGTCTGTTAAACCTATTGTAAAAAGACTTTCTGAACTTTTAGGTAAAGAAGTTAAATATGCTGAAGATTGTGTTGGCGAAGCTGCAAGTAAAGCTGCTGCTGATTTAAAACCAGGTGAAGTATTACTTCTTGAAAACCTCCGTTATCACAATGAAGAAACTAAAAATGATCCTGAATTTGCAAAACAGCTTGCTTCTTTAGCAGATATCGCTGTTGATGATGCATTTGGTGTATCTCATAGAGCACATGCTTCTAACGCTGGTATCGCTCAATATGTAGAAGTTGTTGGCGGTTTCTTAATTGAAAAAGAAATTCAGTTCATTGGTAAAGCATTATCCAATCCAGAACGTCCTTTCGTTGCTATCATTGGTGGTGCAAAAGTTTCTGACAAAATCGGTGTTATCTCTAACTTATTAGAAAAAGCTGACGCTGTTGTAATCGGCGGTGGTATGGCAAATACTTTCCTTGCTGCTCAAGGTAAAGGTATTGGTTCTTCTTTATTCGAAGAAGAAAAATTACCACTTGCTAAAGAATTACTTGCTAAAGCTGAAGAAAAAGGCGTAAAAGTATTCCTTCCTGCTGAAGTTGTAGTAGCTGATAAATTCGCAGCAGATGCAAATCATAAAACTGTATCCGTTGATGAAGTTCCAGCTGATTGGATGATTCTTGATAACAAATTCAGCAAAGAATGTGAAGATGCTGTTAAAAATGCAAAAACAATCGTATGGAATGGACCTATGGGTGTATTTGAATTTGATGCATTTGCAAAAGGAACAGAAGAAATCGCTCATGCTGTTGCTGAATCTGAAGGTACTAGCATTGTTGGTGGCGGTGATTCTATCGCAGCTCTCAAGAAAACTGGTCTTTCTGACAAAATCTCTCACATTTCCACTGGTGGCGGTGCTACATTAGAATTCCTCGAAGGTAAACCTATGCCAGGTATCGCAGCTATTGCTGACAAATAATAAAAATAAATTATAAAGAGGTTGATTAATAATGCGTAAACCTATTATTGCTGGAAACTGGAAAATGAATAATACTGTGGCTGCAGGCACTGCTCTTGTAAAAGAACTTGCTCCACTTGTAAAAGATAACAATACTGTAGATATCGTTGTATGCCCAACATTTACAGCTCTTGCTGCTGTTTGTGAAGCTGCAAAAGGTACTAATATTCATGTTGGTGCTCAGAATGTTCATTGGGAAAAAAGCGGTGCTTTCACTGGTGAAATTTCTGCTGAAATGCTTACAGAACTTGGCGTTGAATACGTTGTAATCGGTCATTCCGAACGTCGTGAAATGTTTGGTGAAACTGATGAATATGTAAATAAACGTGCTAAAGCTGCTCTTGCTGCTGGTATTGTTCCAATTATCTGCTGCGGTGAAACTTTAGAAACTCGTGAAGCTGGCACAACTAATGATTTTGTTGGTGCTCAGATTAAAGCTGCTCTTGAAGGTTTAACTGCTCAGCAAGTTGCTGGTCTTGTAATCGCTTATGAACCAATCTGGGCTATCGGTACTGGTAAAACTGCTACATTCGAACAAGCTGAAGAAGTTTGTGCTTATATTCGTGAAACTGTAAAAGCTATGTTTGATGAAGCTACTGCTGATGCTGTACGTATTCAATACGGCGGAAGCGTAAAACCTGCTACTATTGATGGTTTAATGCAGAAACCAAACGTTGATGGTGCTTTAGTTGGTGGTGCTTCCTTGAAAGCTGCTGATTTCAGTGCTATTGTTAATTTTAAATAATTTTTATTATTAATAAACAATAAACCGTGTAGCACATGGGGATTGCCTGTAATACAGGAAGCACACATCATAGTAATTTATAAAATGATTGTGATTGATGTGTGCTATGCTATTTTAAAATTAATAGATTGAGGTAGTGTAATAATGTCAAAACTTAACGCTCCTGTTGCTTTAATTATTATGGATGGTTGGGGAGTTGGCGATCCTAAAAGCACAACTAATGCTGTTAACGTAGGTAAAACACCTGTTATTGATGGATTAACAGCAAAATATCCACATGCCCAACTTGCTTGTTCTGGTGAAGCTGTAGGTCTTCCTGATGGACAAATGGGTAACTCTGAAGTTGGTCATACAAATATTGGTGCTGGTCGTATCGTTTATCAAGAATTAACACGTATTACAAAAGCTATTCGTGAAGGTGCATTCTTTAAAAATCCTGTATTTTTAGATATTATCAATGCTGTTAAGAAAAATAATGGTGCTCTTCATTTAATGGGATTATTATCCGATGGTGGAGTTCATAGTCATAACAGTCATCTTTATGCACTTTTACAGTTAGCAAAACAAGAAGGCGTTGAAAACGTTTTCGTACATGCTTTTCTTGATGGACGTGATGTACCACCATCTAGTGCTGCTGATTATTTAGCTGAACTTGAAGCTAAATTAAAAGAAATTGGTGTTGGTAAAATAGCTACAATTTCTGGTCGTTATTATGCTATGGACCGTGATAAACGTTGGGATCGTGTACAGAAAGCTTATAATGCTATTGCTTTAGGCGAAGGTGTAAAACAAGCTTCTAGCGAACTTGCAATTAAAAATTCTTACGAAGAAGATACTACAGATGAATTTGTTGTTCCAGCTGTAATCGGTAATTATACTGGTATGACAAGTAATGATGGAGCAATTTTCTTCAATTTCCGTCCTGATAGAGCACGTGAACTTACTCATGCTTTTGTAGATACTACTTTTGATGGTTTTGCTCGCAATGAAGATTTAAAAGTTCCATTTGCAACAATGACTCAGTATGAAAAAGGTATGAACGTAGAAATTGCTTATAAACCTGAATCTTTAACAAATACTTTAGGTGAATATGTAAGTAAACTCGGTTATACTCAACTTCGTATTGCAGAAACAGAAAAATATGCACATGTAACTTTCTTCTTTAATGGTGGGGTTGAACAGCCTTATGAAGGTGAAGATCGTATATTAGTACCTTCTCCAAAAGTTGCTACTTATGATTTACAACCAGAAATGAGTGCTATTGAAGTAACAGACAAAGTAGTTGAAGCTATTTTATCTAAAAAATATGATTTTATCATCTTAAACTATGCTAATGGTGATATGGTTGGTCATACAGGTGTTATGGAAGCAGCTGTAAAAGCAGTTGAAACTGTAGATACTTGTGTTGGTCGTTTTGTAGACGCTATAAAACAAGTTGGTGGTAGCGTATGTATCACTGCTGACCATGGTAATGCTGAAAAAATGTTAGATGAAGAAACAAAAGAAGCATTTACAGCTCATACTACAAATCCAGTACCATTTATCGTAGTTTCTGATAAAGTTAAAGAAGTTAAAGATGGTGCTTTATGTGATATCGCTCCAACTTTATTAAAATTAGCAGGTCTTGAAATTCCAGCAGAAATGACTGGTAAAGCTTTAATTGACTAATATTAATTTTATTGATGAATTTCGATTTTAATATAAAATTGTATTATTAATTTTAGAAAAGCAATTATTATTTTAAGTTTTGATATCATAAACTTGAATAATGATATAATATAATGATATAATGTATATCGTGTATAAAATGTATATATTAAGGAGAGGAAACAAAGATGATCTATTCACAAGAAGTGTCTAATATGACATGTGTGGCAAAAGGCATTGAAAAACATGGCCCAGCTCCAATTCCTGAAGAAGGCAAATGGGTACAGGCTAAAGAAATTAAAGATATCAGCGGTTTAACTCATGGTGTTGGCTGGTGTGCTCCTCAACAAGGTGCATGTAAATTAACTCTTAATGTTAAAGATGGCGTTATCCAAGAAGCTTTAGTAGAAACTATTGGTTGCTCCGGTATGACTCATTCCGCAGCTATGGCTTCTGAAATTCTTCCTGGTAAAACTATTCTTGAAGCATTAAACACAGACCTCGTTTGTGATGCTATTAATACTGCTATGAGAGAATTATTCCTCCAGATCGTATACGGTAGAACTCAGACTGCATTCTCCGAAGGTGGTCTTCCTATCGGTGCTGGCCTTGAAGACCTTGGTAAAGGTTTAAGAAGTCAGGTTGGTACTATGTATGGTACACTTGCAAAAGGTTCTCGTTATCTTGAACTTGCTGAAGGTTATGTAACAAGAATTGCTCTTGATGCAGAAGACCGTATCATTGGTTATGAATTCGTTCATCTCGGCAAAATGATGGAAATGATTACTAAAAAAGGTATTCCTGCACAAGAAGCTTTAGAAAAAGCAAAAGGTACTTATGGTCGTTTTGCTGAAGCTGCAAGATACGTAGATCCTCGTAAAGAATAATACAGAAAATAGGAAGGAATGAAATTAAATGGCATTGTTTGAAAGTTACGAACGTCGTATTGACAAAATTAACAAAGCTTTAGACAGCTATGGCATCTCTTCTTTAGAAGAAGCAAAAAAAATCTGTGATGATAAAGGCATAGATGTAGCTGCTATCGTTAAAGGTATTCAGCCAATTTGCTTTGAAAATGCTTGCTGGGCTTACACTGTAGGTGCAGCTATGGCTATTAAAAAAGGTGCTACAAAAGCTGTAGACGCTGCAAAAATTATTGGTGAAGGTTTACAATCTTTCTGTATTCCTGGTTCTGTTGCAGAAAACAGAAAAGTTGGTTTAGGTCATGGTAATCTTGCATCTATGCTTTTAAGTGAAGATGCAAAATGCTTTGCTTTCCTTGCTGGTCATGAATCTTTTGCTGCAGCTGAAGGTGCTATTGGTATCGCTAGAACTGCAAATAAAGTAAGAACTACTCCTTTAAAAGTTATTTTAAATGGTCTTGGTAAAGATGCAGCTCAAATTATTTCCCGTATCAATGGTTTCACATATGTTCAGACTCAATATGATTATGCAACTGGTGAAATCAAAGTAGTTAAAGAAACTGCATATTCTAATGGTGAACGTGCAGCTATTAAATGTTACGGTGCAGATAGCGTTCAAGAAGGTGTTGCTATCATGCATAAAGAAGATGTTGACATCTCTATCACTGGTAACTCTACTAATCCTACCCGTTTTCAACATCCAGTAGCTGGTTGTTACAAAAAAGAATGTATCGAAAAGGGTAAAAAATATTTCTCTGTTGCTTCTGGTGGCGGTACTGGTAGAACACTTCATCCAGATAACATGGCAGCAGGTCCTGCATCTTATGGTATGACTGATACTATGGGTCGTATGCATTCTGATGCTCAGTTTGCTGGTTCTTCTTCCGTTCCTGCTCACGTTGAAATGATGGGACTTATCGGTATGGGTAATAACCCTATGGTAGGTGCTAGCGTAGCCGTAGCAGTAGCTGTTCAAGAAGCAATGAGTAAATAAAATTTTATTATTTAGGTGGGGATTTTAAAAATGTTAAAGAAAACAAAAATCGTTTGCACAATGGGTCCTAACTATGATAAAGGCGATGGCCTTTTAGAAAAAGTTATTGAAAATGGTATGAATGTTGCTCGTTTCAATTTCTCTCATGGTGACTATGCAGAACATGAAGCTCGCATTAATCAAGTAAAAGAAACTGCTAAAAAACTTGGTAAAACTGTATCTTTAATGCTTGATACAAAAGGACCTGAAATGCGTCTTGGCGATTTTGCTGAAGGTAAAGTATACCTTAAAAAAGGTAATAAATTCACTTTAACTAATGATGACATTCCAGGTGATGAAACTCATGTTTCCATCAATCATAAAAAACTTTACACAGAAGTTAAACCAGGTAATATCTTATTACTTTCTGATGGTCTTGTAGGTCTTCATGTTGATGAAATCGTAGGCAAAGACATCATTTGTACTATTTTAAATGATGGTCCTATGAGCACTCGTAAACGTGCTGCAGCTCCTGGTGTATCCCTCGGTCTTCCTGCTATTTCTGAACAGGATAGAAACGATATCATTTTCGGTATTGAACATGATATGGATTTCGTAGCAGCTTCCTTCATTCAACGTGCTGAAGACGTTGAAGCAATCCGTGCTCTTATTAAAGAACATGGTGGACACATGGAAATCATTTCTAAAATCGAATGTGTTGAAGCTGTTAAAAATATTGATGCTATCATCGCTGCTTCCGATGCTATCATGGTTGCTCGTGGTGACCTCGGTGTTGAAATGCCAGCTGAAGAAGTTCCACTTATTCAGAAAGATATCATCAGAAAATGTAACAAACTTGGTAAACCAGTTATCGTAGCTACTCAGATGCTTGAAACTATGACTTCTAACCCACGTCCAACTCGTGCAGAAGCTTCTGACGTTGCTAACGCTATCTTTGATGGTGCAGATGCAATCATGCTTTCTGGTGAATCCGCTAATGGTGATTATCCATTAGAAGCTGTTTCTACAATGAACGTTATCGCTAAACGTGTAGAACAAGCTCTTGAATACAAAGAAATCTTCGTATCCAAAGGTTTCACTCATCACAATGTTTCTACAACTGATGTTATTGCTCATGCTACAGTACAAATGGCTTATGAACTTAGTGCAGAAGCTATTATTACTCCAACTGAAAGCGGTTACACTTCTAAAGTTGTATCTAAATATCGTCCACAGGCTACAATCATTGCATATACTCCAAATGATCGTGTAGCTCGTCACTTAAATCTTCGTTGGGGCGTTGTTCCTGTTGAAGGTAAAGCTTGGGATGATGTTGATGAAATGATCGCAACAGCAACAGCTGCAGCAGTTCGTCAGGGTATCGTAAAACAGGGTGACAAAACAATCATCACTTCTGGTATGAAATTCGGTGAAGGTAATACAAGCACAATCCGTGTTCATACAATTTAATTTTTAGATTAAAATTAAATAATTAATAGAAAAGCCTTAGAGATTTTTCTCTAAGGCTTTTTGTAATAATTTTTCTAAGAATAATAAAGAAAAATTAAAAATTAAATTAAGGTAATTCTTCATGAAAATTAAGCATAAATAGTAAATTTATATATGATTTATAATGAAAAGAGAGTAATTTCCATTAGTTGTATATTTATAAATTTTTTGTTATAATTAACTTAATAAAAAAACTAAAACAATATAGACTGCTTTAGTTTCAAAGGAGGATTTAACATGGACGAAAAAAAAGGTATTAACAATGCATTAGGTACTATTCGCATTGCGGATGAAGTAGTAAGTATTATTGCAGGTCTTGCTGCTACTGAAGTTGATGGTGTAGCAGGAATGAGCGGTGGTATCGCTGGTGGTATTGCTGAAATTTTAGGCCGTAAAAACTTTTCTAAAGGTGTAAAAGTTGAGGTTGGCGAAAAAGAAGCAGCTATTGATCTTTATATCATTGTTAAATATGGTGTGCGTATTCCAGATATAGCTTTAAATGTACAAGAAACAGTAAAATCTGCTATTGAAAATATGACAGGTCTTAATACTGTAGAAGTTAATGTTCATGTTCAGGGTGTAGGTTTTCCTGAAGATGCAAAAACAGAAGAAGCACGCGTTCGCTAAGTATAAGAAAGAGGAGTAGTATGAGCGTTATAAATCGTATCATCCTGTTCTTTTACGCTTTGGCATTTGGTGCAGTTTCTATCTTGACTATAGTTTTATTTGCTAGATTTATTCCAGATGCTCAGATTTGGAATGAGTTTTTGTATTTGTGTAGTCGTATGGAAACTGTGGTGGTTGCAATAGTCATTTTTATTTGTAGTCTATATTTATTAATACAGAGTTTATCTACACATAGTAATGATGTATCAACAAATGAGGCTGTAATTGTGCAAGGAAAAATGGGAGAAGTTCATATTTCCTTAATAGCACTAAAAGATATGGCTGATAAGATTGCCCGTTCTATTACAGGAGTCCGTGATGTTAAAGTAAGATTAAAAATGACTAAGGCACCAACCAAAGATAAAACTTTAATACCAAACTTTAAGCTAAAATTAATTGTTGGCGAAGAAAATAACATTGTATCAATTAGTGATGAAATAAAAAAACAACTTGATATATATTTAAAAGAATATATAGGTATTGAAGAAGCTAAAATTGATATTAATGTAGAAAGTATATCAAATAATTCTACTAACAATAAAAAGCGTGTTGTATGAGGTTTTAGCTGAGGTGCACAATGAAAGAAGATATTTTAAATTTTATCAAATATCAATTACATGAGCATTGTGGTAGGACTATTGGTATTATCTTAGGATTTGTAATTTCATTATCTATACTTATATTTGGTTTATTTACTACATTGTTTGTAATAATTTGTATGGGAATAGGCTTTTATGTGGGTAATTTAATAGATAAAGATGATGATTTTTCTGATAATATCTTATATAAAATTCAAAAAATCTTACCACCCTATTCACGTCGTTGGTAAAAGGAGCTAGTTTTTTATATGAGTCGCAGACAAGCGAGAGAAATCGCATTACAGTCATTATTTCAATTAGATTTTAATGAATGTGAAGTAGATAGTGCTATTGAAAATGCATTATCACATAAAAAACTTCATGGAGCTGATTGTGATTTTGTAAGAATATTAGTTAATGGTACTAGAGAAAATTTAGAGTCTATTGATAAAATGATAGCGGAAAAGTCTAAAGACTGGAAAATCGAGCGTATGTCAGGTATTGATAGAAATATCGTTCGTCTAGCTATATTTGAAATGAAATTCAGTTCAGATAAACTGGTGCCTAATATAGCAATCAATGAAGCTGTCGAATTAGCCAAAAAATTCGGTACAGATGATTCTGCCCGTTTTGTTAATGGTATTTTGGGCTCAATGATTAAATAACAATGTTTATTTGCCAGGCTAGTTACAGCCTGGCATTTTTATTTATATGAGGATATAATGACAGAAAAAATTTATACAGTAAGTCAATTAAATAAATATTTAAAGCAACAATTTGAAGATGATGTTATTTTACAAAACATTATGTTAAAAGGAGAAATATCTAACTTTAAGGTACATTCTTCAGGACATTGTTATTTCACTTTAAAAGATAATTCAGCTAGTATAAAATGTGTGGCATTTCGTTTTAATGCTATGAAATTTCGTTTTGCTCCTCAAAATGGAATGAAAGTCATAGCAAATGGATATATATCGATTTATGAAAAAGATGGATTGTATCAATTATATGTGCAAAAATTATCTCCAGAAGGTATCGGTGAGCTTGCACTAGCGTTTGAACAACTAAAGGATAAATTAAATGGTGAAGGTTTATTCGATAAAAATCATAAAAAAGAATTGCCTTTTTATCCAAAAAGAATAGGTGTTGTAACGTCAAGAACAGGGGCAGTTATTAAAGATATTTGCCATGTAGCTAGAAGAAGAAATCCATTAGTAAAAATTTTATTGTATTCAGTATTAGTACAAGGTGAAAATGCTAGTAAAGAAATTGTACAAGGCATTAAGTTTTTTAATGAAAAATGTCCTGTAGATGTTATCATCATCGGGCGTGGTGGTGGTTCACTTGAAGATTTATGGGCATTTAATGAAGAAATTGTAGTAAGAGAAATTTTTGCATCGAAAATACCAATTATTTCAGCAGTAGGGCATGAGACGGATTATACATTGTCAGATTTTGTAAGCGATGTAAGAGCGGCAACACCTTCTCAAGCTGCAGAATTGGCTGTAGTAGAAAAAGATACATTAGTGAACTATATTGAAAGTCTAAAGAGAGATTGTAGAAATAAAGCGTATAATCTTTTTTTGATTAAACAAAATAAATTTAAATTATTATTAAAGCATAGTATTTTTAGTGATAAAGAACGATTGTTACAAAATAGACAACAAGAATTAGATTTATTGATTGAACGATTAAATAAAATTGTAAAAGATAAATATATAGATAAAGAACATCAGATAGAACTTCTTATAGAAAAAATGAAAGTATTAAATCCTTTAAACGTGTTACAAAGAGGTTTTAGTATTACAAAACAAGAAGATAAATATGTAAAAAGTATACATGATATAGATATTAATAAGCCATTAAATATAGAGATTAATGATGGTAAAATTCAAGCTAAAATTATAGAAATACAGGAAAAATGAGGTTTTCTCATGGCTAGAAAAAAAATAACATTTGAAAATGCTATGGAAACTCTTGAAGAAATTGTTAATCAATTGGAAGCAGGAGATATTCCGTTAAATGAATTAATAGATAAATATAATGAAGGTATGAAATTATCGAATTTTTGTTTAGATGAACTAAATAAAGCAAAAGATGCTATATATACAGAAGTTGATATAAAAGATAATAAAATAACTGAAAAAAAGCTGAATGTAGAAGGTGATTATTAAATGATGAAAGCTTATATGCAAAGAAAGATAGATTTGATAAATCAACAATTAACAGAAATTTACACAGAAAATATGGCACTTAATAAGGATTTAGCTAAAGCTATGAATTATAGTTTAATGGCTGGCGGAAAGAGACTTCGTCCTATTTTAATAATGGCGGCAGCTGATGCTTTAGGTGTTGATGGAGAAAAATTTTTAAGATTAGCTACTTCAATAGAATTTATTCATACGTATTCATTGATACATGATGATTTGCCTGCTATGGATAATGATGATTATCGTCGAGGAAAGCTTACTAATCATAAAGTTTTCGGTGAAGCTTTAGCTATTTTAGCTGGTGATGCACTTCTTACTATGGCTTTTGAAATAATTGCTACAGATAAAAATGTAGATGCAGATACAAAAGTTAAAATTATCGCAGAAATGAGTAAGGCTGCTGGTGCTGAAGGTATGGTTGGTGGACAAGTCATAGATATGCAATCAGAAAATAAACAAATTGATATGCAGACTTTAAGACAAATGCATGCAGCTAAAACAGGTGCATTATTTTGTGCTGCTATTCGTTCTGGAGCTATTTTAGCTGGTGCTAATGATGTACAATTAGCTAATTTGACAGAGTATGCCCGTCAATTTGGATTGGCTTTCCAAATTACTGATGATATTTTAGATGTCGTTGGCGATGAAAAAACTATAGGTAAACCTGTAGGCAGTGATGAAAAAAATCATAAATCTACGTATGTAACTTTAGGTTCATTAGAAAGTGCAAAAGCTTTGGCACAAGAAGCTGTAAATAAAGCAAAAGTTGCTTTAGAAGGCTTTGGTGAAAATGCAGAATTTTTAAGAGCTTTAGTAGATTATTTGATTACTAGAAACAAATAAACTAAAGAAAGTGTGTTATATATGAATATTTTAGAGCAGATACATTCTCCAGCAGAGCTAAAATATTTGACCGAGACTCAATTAGAAATTGTAGCTACACAGATTAGAGACGTGATAATAAAAACTGTAGCTAAAAATGGTGGACATTTGGCTCCATGTCTTGGAACGGTAGAACTTACTTTAGCCTTACATAAAGTATTTTCTTGCCCTAGAGATAAATTTGTTTGGGATGTTGGTCATCAAGCTTATGCACATAAAATATTAACAGGTAGATTAGAAAAGTTTTCTACATTGCGTAAAAAAAATGGAATAACAGGTTTTCCAAATCGTTTTGAAAGTGAATATGATGCTTTTGGTGTAGGTCATGCTAGTACATCAATTTCAGCAGCTTTGGGAATGGCAGTTGCACGTGATTTAAATGGTGAAGATTATAATGTAATTGCCATCATTGGTGATGGTGCTTTAACTGGTGGAGAAGCTTTTGAAGGATTGAATAATGCAGGCATTTCGAAGCGTAAATTGATTGTAATTTTAAATGATAATGAAATGTCTATTTCACAAAATGTAGGTGCATTGTCTGAATATTTATCACTTATTCGCATTGATGGGAAATATAAACGTGCTAAAAAGGATATTCAGCGATTTTTAGGTAATATACCTAAAATAGGTGAATCTGTATTAAAAACAGCTAATTATGTAAAAGATGGTGTAAAAAATGCCATTGTTCCTGGTGGTATTTTTGAAGCTTTAGGTTTTAACTATATCGGTCCACTTAATGGACATAATTTAACAGATTTAATCAATGTATTTGAAAAAGTGAAATCAAATATTGATGGGCCTGTACTTATTCATATACAAACCAAAAAAGGGCATGGTTATTTGCCAGCAGAAAATAATCCAGCCAAATTCCATGGTATTGGTAAATTTGATGTATTGACAGGAGAAGTGATTGCTTCAAATAGTATTGTGCCTACGTATACAGCAGTTTTTAGTCAAGCTTTAGTGGATTTAGCCGCCAAAAATAAAGAAATAACCGCTATAACAGCAGCTATGCCGTCGGGTACAGGGCTACAAAAATTTGCTAATATATATCCTAATAGATTTTTTGATGTAGGTATAGCAGAAGAACATGCTGTAACTTTTGCTGGCGGTCAAGCTTGCATCGGTAAACGACCATTTGTAGCATTGTATTCAACATTTGCACAACGTGCTTATGATCAAATGATTCATGATATATGTTTGCAAAAATTACCAGTAGTATTTTGTTTAGATAGAGCAGGACTTGTTGGTGAAGATGGGCCAACACATCATGGTGTATTTGATATAGCTTATATGAGACAAATGCCTAATATGATAGTCATGGCACCAAAAGATGAAAACGAACTTCGTCAAATGGTATTTAGTAGTGTAAATTATAATTGTCCTTGTAGCATACGTTACCCACGAGGCAATGCCTGCGGTGTTCCAGTTAAAGAAGAAACAGAGATTTTACCTTTAGGCAAAGGTGAAATTTTACAAGATAATGAAAATGCTACCGTAGCAATAATAGCTGTTGGTTCAATGGTAAAAGAAGCCATGATCGCTAGTGAAAAATTATCATTAGAAAACATAAATTGCAATGTTATTAATGCTCGCTTTATAAAACCACTTGATGAAGATTTGATTTTATCCATGGCTGAAAAAGTAAATCATATCGTAACTATTGAAGAAGGTATTTTAGCTGGCGGTTTTGGCAGTGCAATTTTAGAATTATTAAATGCACATAAAATTTATAAACCAGTAATTCGTATGGGTATACAAGACGAATTTATAGAACAAGGTACACGCAGTGAATTATTATCTGAATGTAAGTTAACAAGTGAAGATATAGTACAAGTAATAAAAGATTTTAAAGAATAGAAATAGGTGTGAATTCAATGGCAAAAAAACGTTTAGATGTGATGTTGACAGAACAAAATTTAGTATCTAGTCGAGAACGTGCTAAAACAACTATAATGGCTGGATTGGTATTGGTTAATGGCCAAAAAATAGATAAACCAGGTACCATGGTAAAAGAAGATGCTGTACTTCGTGTTTTAGGAGATAGTATAGGTTATGTAAGTCGCGGTGGATTAAAATTAGCCAAAGCAATTAAAGAATTTAATTTGGATTTAACAGATTTAGTTGTAGCTGATATCGGTGCATCTACTGGCGGATTTACAGATTGTTCTTTGCAAAATGGGGCGAAAAAAGTTTTTGCTATAGATGTAGGATATGGTCAATTAGCATGGTCCTTGCGTACAGATGAACGCGTAGTAAATATGGAAAGAACAAATATCCGCTATGTTACTCCAGAAGATATAGGTGAACCTATAAATTTTGCCTCAATTGATGTAGCATTTATTTCATTGGACAAAGTTTTACCTGTAGCTAAAACATTACTTAGCGATGATGGAAAAATTGTAGCATTGATTAAACCGCAATTTGAAGCTGGAAAAGAAAAAGTTGGTAAAAAAGGAGTCGTTCGCGAACCAAGTGTGCATGAAGAAGTAATCAAAAAAATCGTAGATTTAAGTACACAATTAGGTTTTGTACCTAGAGAATTGACATATTCTCCAGTAAAAGGGCCAGAAGGAAATATTGAATATCTTATTTTATTAGATTTGGATAAACAGCATCAAAGTAATATTGATGATAATTTAATAAAAGATGTTGTACAAAAGGCCCATGCACAATTAGATAAATAGGAGGATAATATTTCATGAAAATAGCTATTTATCCTAATGTAACTAAATCTGGAGCTGGCGAAATTTTAGAGAGAATAATAAAATTTGCTAATCAGTATAATATTGAACTATTATTACCACCAAAAGAAGGTAAATTTTTCTATCATGAAGAATTGATTAGTCAAAACTTGGAAAACGAATACATTGATATGGCTATCAGTATTGGCGGAGATGGTACATTATTAGGTCTTTGTAGAACTTTAGCTAAAAATGGTACACCCGTTTGTGGTATAAATATTGGTCATTTAGGATTTTTAGCAGATATTGAACCAGGCGAAATTGAAGCTAAATTAACAAAAATAATCAATAGACAATACAAAATAGAAGAACGATTAATGTTATCTGCTTATATAAAACGACAAGATAAGTTAAATTATATAGGCAGTGCAGTAAATGATGTCGTTGTGAGTAAATGTGGCGTATCCCGTATGTTACATTTTGGTGTGGCCATCAATGATTATATGGTGACGAATTATAAAGCTGATGGATTGATAATATCTACACCTACTGGTTCTACTGCATATTCTTTATCAGCAGGTGGCCCAATTGTAAATCCAAAAGTAAAAGGTATAATTTTAACGCCAATATGTCCTCATTCTTGTTTTATTCGTCCTATGGTAATCGATGAAAGTGAAAAAGTAACATTGAATATTATTAATATTATTAGTATGACAAAGAGAAGTGTAAATCTGACATTGGATGGTCAAGAAAGTGTCGATATTGAGCCTGATGATGAAATTATCATTGAAAAAGCCAAATTTCCAGCACAAATAGTTAGATTTGAAGATAAAAATTTTTATCAGACATTTATGAATAAATTATGTCTATAAATTTAAATTTTTATTTTAAAATAATATAAAAGAGGAATTTTCGATGCAAAAGCTTAGTAATTCGATACAATTAGCACATTGCCTATTAAAAGATAGATTAGTTGAAGCTAATATAATAATTGATGCTACAGCTGGCAATGGCAATGATACATTATTCTTAGCTCAAAATGCAAAATCAAAAGCTAAATTATATGCTTTTGATATACAAGAACAAGCAATATTGAATACTAAAAAATTATTAATTGAAAATAAAAATAATATAAATTTACCTTTAGAAAATATAAAATTCATACATGATTCTCATGAAAATATTAATAATTATATACAGGCAAAAATAGATGTAGCTATTTTCAATCTGGGATATTTACCAGGTGGAGATCACGAATTTACGACTAAAAATGATATAACATTAAAGACCATAGATAAAATATTAAATGTTTTAAATATAAATGGCTATATTGCAATTGTTATGTATCCAGGTCATGAAGAAGGTTTAAAGGAATATCAGGCTATAAAACTATTTGTAAAAGACTTGCCTAAAAAAGCTTTTACAGTAGGTTGGTATAAAATGATAAATCATAATTTAAATGCTCCAGCATTATGTTGGATTGAGAAAGTTGGTGAATATGCATGAAAGCTACACGACATGCAAGAATTAAGGAGATTATTGAACATTCCGTTATTGAAACACAAGAAGAGTTAGCTAATGCTTTGCGAGAACAGCATATAGTGGTAACACAGGCTACTGTTTCTCGTGATATCAAAGAATTAATGCTAATAAAAGTTCCAACAGGTGATGGAAGATATCGATATGCTTATCCAACAGATAAGGAATTGATGTATTCCAAAAATCGTTTATTAAATTTATTTAGAGATTCTGTAGTTGGTTTAAACTTCAGTGAAAATATCATTGTGGTAAAAACACTTCCAGGTGCAGCTAATGCAGTGGCTTCTACTTTAGATTATGCTAAATGGCCTGAAATTATAGGTACAGTAGCTGGTGATGATAATATTTTTATAGTAGTAAAACCTATATCTGCTGTGGAAGATATAATGAAAAGATTACAGGATATGCTTAATTAATTTGGAGGATATTCATGTTAAAGACACTATCAATTTGGAATTTTGCCCTAATTGAGCATGTACAAATAGATTTTAATAAAGGTCTTAATATTCTTACTGGTGAAACAGGTGCTGGTAAATCTATTTTACTAGGTGCTTTAGGTATGGTCATTGGACGACGTACAAATATTGATGTTATTCGTAGTAATTGTGAATACATGCGAGTAGAAGCTGTTTTTACTTTAGATAATGATGTAGTTAAAAATTTTTTGACAGAATATAATATTTTAGTTGAAGATGATATTTTAATTATAACAAGACAGATAAATACAAACGGTAAAAATAGTGTACAAATCAATAATTGTCATACGACAATGGCTATATTACGTCAGTTAGGCGAATTGCTTGTAGATATACATGGTCAACATGCTAATCAAGCATTATTAAAGCCTTTAAAACAGTTATCGCTTATTGATACTTATGGCGATAATAAAATTTTAGAACAAAAGCAAAAGTATTTAAAAGAATATTATCAATGGTTACAATTAAAACAAAAATTAGCTGATAATAAAATAAATACACAAGAGATGGCTCAACGATTAGATATGTTAAAATGGCAAATCAATGAAATTGAAAATGCTAAATTGACTTTAGGTGAAGATGAAAAATTAGAGTCTGAAATAAAGATCTTAGCTAATGCAGAAAAGATATCATTATTAACGCAAGATGCGTATAATTTACTTTATGAAGGTGAAAATGGTAAATTTTCCGTATTGAGTTCATTGAGTCAAGTTCGTAAAGATTTAGAAAATCTATCTCAATATGATGAAAATATGGCTAAAGTTCATCAAATATTGGATGAAGCTTATTTCCAAATACAAGATAGTGCTGATGAAATTCGTAATTATGGTGAAAGTATAGATTACAGTCCTCAAAAATTAGATATGATGCAATCTCGTATGAATGATATTGATAAATTGCGAAAAAAATATGGCGATACTATTGAAGATATATTAAATTATCTGACTAAAGCTAAGGATGAATTAACTTATATCGAAAATTATGACGATAATATCGCAAAATTGGAACAAGAATTATCTTTATTAAGCGAAAAAGTACATCAAGAGGCTGTAGCTCTGCATGAAATACGTTATGAAAGTGCAAAAGCATTAGAGTGTGCTATTATGAATGAATTGACATCGTTATCTATGGCTGATGCTAAATTAGTAATAAATTTAAATATGAATGATAATTTTACTGAAAATGGTGCCGATGAAGTAGAAATATTATTTTCAGCTAATTTGGGTGAAGACTTAAAATCATTGCAGAAAATAGTTTCTGGCGGTGAATTATCACGTATTGCTTTAGCATTGAAGACAATTACAGCTCAAAAAGACGATATTGATTTAATGGTATTTGATGAAGTGGATACAGGTGTTGGCGGTAAAACCGCTCAAATGATGGCTGAAAAAATAGCTCGCATATCATTATATAGACAAGTAATTTGTATAACTCATTTACCGCAGATTGCAGCTATGGCAGATGCTCATTTTTATATAAAAAAAGAAACAAAAGATAATAAAACTTTTACTATTATTGATGAACTTGACTATGATGCTAAAATAGCTGAAATTGCAAGAATGTCATCTGGTATAAACTTTACACAAGCTTCTCTTGATAATGCTCAAGAAATGTTGGCTAATGCTAAAAAAAGAAAAGAAGCATTAATTTTCTTTTAAAATAAATTATAGAAGGTGATTTAAATGATTAAATTTAAATATTATGGACATGCTTGTTTTTTATTAGAAACAGAAAATGAAAAATTATTATTCGATCCATTTTTAACAGGAAATCCATTAGCAAGTATTTCTGCTGATGAAGTAGAATGTGATTATATTTTGTTAACTCATGCTCATGGCGATCATTATGGTGATGCTACACAGATTGCTCAAAGAACTGGAGCTAAAGTTATCTCTACACCGGAAGTTTTGACTAAATTGCCAGAAGACTATACTAATGTTCATGGTATGAATTTAGGTGGTTCATTTAAATTCCCATTTGGTGTAGTAACAGCAGTATTAGCTTTGCATAGTGCAGGTGTTGCTGGGGGAACACCTTGTGGTTTTGTAATTAAATTTAATGATAATACTGTAGTATATTTTGCTGGAGATACTGCTTTATTCAGTGATATGGCGCTTATTGGTGAAAAACAACAGATTGATTATGCTATTTTACCAATTGGCAGTAATTATACAATGGATGCTCAAGACGCAGCAAAAGCAGCTCAATTATTAAAAGCAAAACATGCAATTCCTGTTCACTATAATACTTGGCCTGTTATTGCTGAAAATCCTGAAGCATTTAAATCTTATACAGAAAGTATTTCACATTGTACTGTAGATATAGTACCAGTTGGTTCATCTTTGGATTTAGTAAAATAAGATGGAGAAATCAAAATTAATCGTTATTCTAGGGCCAACTGCTGTAGGAAAAACAAAGCTTAGCATAGATTTAGCTCAAAAGTTATCCACAGAAATAATCTCTGGCGATAGTATGCTAGTATATAAGGGTTTTGATATAGGTACTGCAAAGCCGACAATTGAGGAAATGAATGGTGTAAAACATCATATTATTGATATTTTAGAACCATGGGAAAATTTCAATGTAAGTGATTTTCATGATAAAGTAAAACCTTTGATCAAACAGATAAATGATGAAGGGAAAATTCCTATTTTAGCTGGCGGTACAGGATTATATGTAAAGTCTTTACTTGAAGGTTATATTTTTAATGAAACTTCTGGTGACGTTGAATATAGACATCATTTAGAGCAATTGGCAGATGAGCATGGAAGAGAATATGTTTATAAAATGTTGCAAGAGGTAGATCCTCAAACAGCTCAAAGATTGCATATCAATAATTTTAATCGTATTATTCGTGCTTTAGAAGTCTATCATTTAGGTAAAGAACAAATATCGCAAAAAAATCACTATGAATTAACAGGGGAATTGGTTTATGATGCGTATATTGTAGGCTTAAAACGCAGTCGTCAAAATTTATATGATAGAATTAATCAACGTGTAGATATTATGATGGATAATGGCTTTATAGATGAAGTAAAATCATTGTTGCAAAATGGAGCTGAGATAGACTGGCAATCAATGAAAGGTATTGGTTATCGAGAAATAGCTAATTATTTAAATGGTAATATCGATCTAAATACTGCTGTTTATGAAATGAAGAAAGCTACTCGTCATTTTGCAAAGCGTCAATTTACATGGTATAAGAAAATGCCATATATTTCTTGGTATGATGTTGAACAATTAGATGAAGATGATTTATTGTCTAAAGTATTAAAAGATTGTTTAATACATTTTAATATGGAGACTGTATGAATTGACATATAATTTTGTTATTATGATAATAAAATTATTATAAATAACTAATTTAGTTGAGTAAACGAAGTATATTTTAATTGGAGGACTCTTAAGATGCCAAATAAAACAATAAATTTACAAGATGTATTTTTAAATCAAGTGAGAAAAGAAAATGTAGGAGTTATTATCCATTTAACAAATGGCTTCCAATTACGTGGAAATGTAAAAGGTTTTGATAATTTTACAGTTATCTTAGATTCTGCTGGAAAACAGATGATGGTATATAAACATGCTATTTCTACTATTAGCCCTTTACAACCATTGAAAAATTCTTTTCAAGATAATAAAAAAACAGAAACTCCTAGTGAACAACAATAATAATTTTATTAATTAAAAAGGCTCTTATTAACTTTAAATATGAGGTTAATAAGAGCCTTTTTGTTATTTTTTTGTCATTTCAAAATAAGATTTCATATATTTATTGGGAGTAGTATTTTTATATTTACGAAATGTTTTTATAAAGTAAGATAAATCATTAAAACCACAGCTATATGCTATATCTGTGATTGATAAATCCCTTTCATTAACTAATTTAGTGCAAGCACATTCAATTCGATAATAATTTAAGTAAGCTATAGGTGTTTTGTTCGTCATACTTTGAAAAAATCGACAGAAATATTTTGGTGATAAACCAGAAGTATTGGCTAAATCTTCCAAAGTAAGCGGTTGATTATAAGAAGTTGCAATTAAATGAAATGCTTTTTTTAATTTATGAATATTTTTTTGGTTACTACTTATAAAATTTGTAAAGGATTTAGTATATAATTTGTATTTTAAAATTAATCCTAAAAAATTAAATAAACCACCTAATACAATGTATTCATAACCAAATAGCTTGTTTTTTAAAGCATCAAATATAGTCCATATAGCTTGATGTATATCAGGATATTTATTATCAAAATAATTATTTACAATAAGATGATGATCAAAGAAGTTTTGAAGAATATTTTGATCACCTATATTCGTTTCAAATAATTTTTTATCAAAAACCATACATTCATATATAGTATTTTCTAAAAAAGCTTTTCCACCATGAACGCAACCATCTGTGATGAAAATTATATCTCCTGCACTAGCCGTATATTCATTTTCGTCTATAGAAATTACAATTTTACCTTCTAATACGCGAATTATTTCATATTGAATATGCCAATGATATGGCATATTGTAGCGTGGATGATGATTAGTTACATAATGATATTCTACAGGAAATGAAAAATTACCGCGTTCTCTTTGTTCATTATAACTATCGCGTTTCATAATTGTTCTCCTAATAAATAAAATTTTATATTATTATTATACTTATATTTCTAAAAATGTAAAGTTTCATACAATTTTTAAAAAGTGAATATTGTTATATTTTTAGTGATAATATAACAAGTATTATTAATATTTAATTGCTATAATTTAATCATCAAGTGAACAACAAACAAAAAGATATATACAAAAAGATTTCTTAGGAGGAATTTTATAATGGCAACAAATAGATTAATTGGAGATTATCCTGTAATTGGTATCCGCCCTACAATTGATGGACGTAGAGGCGTTTTAAAAGTTAGAGAATCTTTAGAAGAACAAACTATGGGCATGGCAAAAGCTGCTGCTAAATTATTTACAGAAAACCTCAAATATTCTAACGGTGAACCCGTAAAAGTAGTTATTGCTGATACAACAATTGGTCGTGCACCTGAAAGTGCTGCTTGTGCAGAAAAATTTAAAAAAGAAGGCGTAGATATTACTTTAACAGTAACTCCTTGTTGGTGTTATGGTTCTGAAACAATGGATATGGATCCAAAAACAATCAAAGGTGTTTGGGGCTTCAATGGTACTGAACGTCCTGGTGCTGTATATCTTGCTTCTGTACTTGCAAGCCATGCACAAAAAGGTCTTCCAGCTTTCGGTATTTATGGACATGATGTTCAAAATGCAGATGCTACAGAAATTCCAGAAGATGTTCAAGAAAAACTTTTAAGATTTGGTCGTGCAGCTGTAGCTGTTGCTACAATGAGAGGTAAATCTTACTTACAGATTGGTTCTATTTGTATGGGTATCGCAGGTTCTATCATTAGCCCAGAATTTTTTGAAGAATATCTTGGCATGAGAGTTGAATCTGTAGATGAAGTTGAAATTATCCGTCGTATGACAGAAGGCATTTATGACCATGCAGAATTTGAAAAAGCTTTAAAATGGACTAAAGAAAACTGCAAACAAGGCTTTGACAAAAACCCAGATTTCTGCCGTAAAACTGACGCTGAAAAAGAAGAAGCTTGGGAATTTGTTGTAAAAATGATGTGTATCATTAAAGACCTCTATAATGGTAATAAAAACTTACCAGAAGGTTGCGAAGAAGAACAATTAGGTCACAATGCAATTGCTGGTGGTTTCCAAGGTCAAAGACAGTGGACAGACTTTTATCCAAACTGCGACTTCCCAGAAGCAATGATGAACTCTTCTTTTGACTGGAATGGTGCAAGAGAACCATATGTACTTGCTACAGAAAATGATACATTAAATGGCGTAGGTATGCTCTTTGGTAAATTATTAACAAATACTGCACAAATCTTCGCTGACGTTAGAACATACTGGAGCCTTGAAGCAGTTAAACAGGCTACTGGTTATGAATTAGAAGGCGTTGCTAAAGAATCCAAAGGATTTATTCACTTAATCAACTCCGGTGCTGCTTGTATCGATGCTTGTGGTGAAGCAAAAGATGAAAATGGTAATGGCGTAATTAAACCATTCTGGGAAATGACTGAAAAAGATCAAAAAGCTTGCCTCGATGCAACTGAATGGTGCCCTGCTGATAATGGTTACTTCAGAGGTGGCGGATTTAGCTCCCGTTTCTTAACAAATAGCGAAATGCCTGTAACTATGGTTCGTTTAAATCTTGTAAAAGGCTTAGGCCCTGTATTACAGATTGCAGAAGGTTGGACTGTAAAATTACCAGATGAAGTATCTGATAAACTCTGGAAACGTACTGACTACACTTGGCCTTGCACTTGGTTCGCTCCACGTTTAACTGGTGAAGGTGCATTCAAATCTGCTTATGATGTAATGAATAACTGGGGTGCAAATCACGGTGCTATCAGCTATGGTCATATCGGTGCAGACCTCATTACATTATGCTCTATGCTCAGAATTCCTGTATGCATGCATAACGTTCCTGAAGATAAAATCTTCCGTCCTGCTGCTTGGAATGCTTTCGGTATGGATAAAGAAGGTCAAGACTATAGAGCTTGCAAAAACTATGGTCCTTTATATAAATAATTAGAATATAATATAGATTAATTGGAGGAGCTTGTTTATGGCTTATGAAGAAATAAAAGATCAAATATGCGATATTTGTCATAAAATGTGGCAATTAGGTTGGGTTGCTGCTAATGATGGTAATATAACTGTAAAATTAGATGATGGCACATTCCTTGCTACACCAACAGGAATTAGTAAAAGTTTCATCACTCCTGAAAAATTAGTACGTATCAATGTTCAAGGTGAAATTTTAGAAGCAAATGAAGGTTATAGACCATCTTCTGAAATCAAAATGCATTTGCGTTGCTATGCTGATCGTGAAGATGTAGGTGCAGTGCTTCATGCACATCCCCCAACAGCTACTGGTTTTGCTGTAGCTCATGTACCTTTAGATAGATATGATATGATTGAAACAGTAGTAGCATTAGGTTCTATTCCTATCACCCCTTATGGAACACCTTCTACTTACGAGGTACCTGAAGCTATTGCACCTTACATTCAAGAACATGATGCTGTATTATTAGAAAATCACGGTGCATTGACTGTTGGTTCTAATTTGGTGGAAGCTTATTATAAAATGGAAACATTAGAATTGTTTGCTAAAATCAACTTAAATGCTTATCTTTTAGGTGGACCAAAAGAAATTTCTCGTGAAAATATTGATAAACTCATCAACTTACGCAGCTACTATGGCGTAAAAGGCAGACACCCAGGTTATAAACATTATAAAGAAGACTAATTTTTATAGAATAGCCCAATATATACTATTGGGCTATTTTTTTATGAAAAATAAAATTAAAGATATAGGTAGTAAATTTTTAAATTTATTTTTGTTGTCAGTTTATTTTGTTTTATGATTTTATATAAAATTTTCAAATTATTTATTAAATGTGAATATAGTTCTATTTTTAGTGATAATATAACAAGATTTAATAATTATGTGTTGATATAATAAGGTTAAAAGTTAACAATGAGGAGTGAGAATATGGGAAAGGACGTTAAGGTATTAGCTTTAGACTTTGGTGCATCTAGTGGTAGAGCTATTATAGGAACTTTTGATGGCAAAAAAATTTCATTAAAAGAGATACATCGCTTTACAAATGATCCTGTAATATTATTAGATACTATGTATTGGGACGTATTAAGATTATTTCATGATATAAAAACTGGTTTAATAAAAGCAAAACAAGAGGGTGAAATAAAAAGTCTAGGTATAGATACATGGGGCGTTGATTTTGGTCTTTTAAATAAAGATGGCAAACTTTTAGAAAATCCTGTTCATTATAGAGATGCTAGAACAAAAGGTATGATGGATAAAGTTTTTGCTAAATTGGATAAAGATACTATTTATAGCATTACTGGTAATCAGTTCATGGAATTAAATACTCTTTTTCAATTGATGGCTATAAAAGAAAATCAACCAGAATTATTAGAAAAAGCTGATACTTTATTACTGATGCCGGATTTATTAAATTATTTCTTATCTAATGAGAAATGTACAGAATATACAATAGCTTCTACAACTCAGTTATTAGATGCAAAAAATAAAAAATGGTCTTCAGAAATTATTGAAAATTTGGATTTACCAAAAAATATATTCACTAAAATTGTTCAACCAGGAACGAAGATTGGTAAGTTGAGCAAACAAATTAGTGAAGAGTTAGGTATAAATGAAATAGATATAATTGCTGTAGCAGGACATGATACTCAATCAGCTATGGTGGCAGTGCCAACTCAAGAAGATGATTTTATATTCTTATCTTGTGGTACATGGTCCTTATTAGGAACAGAATTGAAAACACCAATAATTAATGAAACTTCTGCAAGTTTGAATATTACTAATGAAGGCGGAGCAGATAATAAAACTTCTTTCTTGAAAAATATTATAGGACTATGGCTCATTCAAGAAAGTCGTCGTCAATGGATTAGAGAAGGTAAAGAATATGGTTTTGGTGAACTTGAACAGATGGCTAGTAAAGTGGGTATGATAAATTCCTTTATTGATACAGATAATGAAGAATTTGTTTCAGCAGGTAATATTCCAAAACGAATTCAAGAATATTGTAAACGGACAGGTCAATATGTTCCTCAAAATGAAGCAGAAATTGTTCGCTGTATTGATCAGAGCTTAGCTGTTAAATACAGATTTGCTTTAGAACAGATTGAAATAGCTACTGGCAAAAAATATGATACATTAAACATCATTGGTGGCGGTATCCAAAGTAAACTATTATGTCAATTAACAGCTAACGTTTGTGGTAGAAAAGTAGTGGCAGGCCCTGTAGAAGCTACAGTAATGGGAAATATTGCGTTGCAGTTAATGGCATTAGGTGAAATAAAAGATATTAAAGAAGCACGCAGAATAGTTGCTAATTCTGAAAATGTTACTGTTTATGAACCCCAAAAAGATGAAAATTGGGACGAAATATATAAAAATGTTAAGGAGAATTTGTTATGTTAAAAAATATTCCTAAAATATTATCACCTGAATTATTAAAAGTACTTTGTGAAATGGGTCATAGCGATAGAATTGTTATCGCTGATGGAAATTTCCCAGCAGAGTCCATGGGAAAAAATGCAATAGTAATCAGATGTGATGGACATGGTGTACCTGAATTATTAGATGCAATTTTAAAAGTTTTTCCATTAGATATTTATGTTGATAAACCTGTTAATCTCATGGAAGTAATGCCAGGTGATACAGTAGAAACACCTATTTGGGACACTTACAAAGAAATCGTAGCTAAACATGATGAACGTGGAGCAAATGCCATCGGTAATATTGAAAGATTTGCTTTCTACGAAGAAGCCAAAACAGCTTATGCTATTATCGCTACAAGTGAAAAGGCTCTTTACGCTAATATCATGCTACAAAAAGGTGTTGTAGTGGATTAATTATGTGATTTTGTTCGTGTATAAATATTTAAGAGAGGTTTTATCATGGAAAATAACGCAAATACATTAAGTCAAAAGAATATTGCGAATAATAGCAATAGTATACCAGTAGTTCCTGCTCAATATAGAATATATTTTTTCTTATTAGTATCTTGTTTTGCTCTTTGGGGTTTATTAAACAATATGACTGATAACTTGGTTCCTTCATTTGCTAAGATCTTTATGATTAAAGCTGTTGATTCTTCTTTAGTACAGGTAGCTTTTTATGGTGCATATGCTGTACTTGCTATGCCAGCAGCATTTATCATTAAAAAATATTCCTATCGTGTTGGCGTTTTAGTTGGTCTTGGTTTTTATATGATAGGAGCATTTGGTTATATTCCAGCTGCTATTTTGCAAAGTTATAATTTATTCTTAGTATCTATTTTTATCTTAGCTGGTGGTTTATCTGTATTAGAAACAACATGTAATCCATTTGTATTATCTTTGGGTGCTCAAGAAACAAGCGTTCGCAGATTGAATTTTGCTCAAGCATTCAATCCTGTAGGTTCAATGGCTGGATTATTCTTAGCAAAATATATTATCTTAGCAAACTTGAATCCTGCTGATTTAGATGATAGATTAGCTATGTCTCCTGCTGAACTTTCCGCTATCAGAGATACAGAACTTTTCTGGGTATGTGTTCCTTATGTTGGCTTAATCTTAATCGCATTTATTATTTGGGTTATTTTCTTTAGAAGTAAATTAAATGATAAGGATGGTCGTGTAGCAATGACTGTTCCTCAAGCATTTGGTAAATTATTACAAAATCCTCGTTATTATTGGGGTGTTATCACTCAGTTCTTCTATGTAGGTGTACAAATCGCAGTTTGGACATGGACTATTAAATATATTATGGCTACAAAAAATATCATTGAAGCCGATGCTGTTAATTACTATATCTATGCAATGGTATTATTTATTGCTTGCAGATGGCTTTGCACATATTTGATGAAATATTTTGTTCCTGCAAAAATGATGGCAGTCTTCGCTTTAGCTGGTATTTTATGTTGCCTCGGTACAATTTATTTACCAACATCTGTATCTGTATATTGCTTAATTGCAATTTCTGGTTGCATGAGCTTAATGTTCCCAACAATTTATGGTATTGCTCTTCGTGGTCTCGGTGCTGAAGTAAAATTTGGTGCAGCAGGTTTAATCATGGCTATCTTAGGTGGTGCAATAATCACTCCTATCATGGGTTGGTTAGTTGACTCTAGTGCATTAAGCTTCATGGTTAGTGGTTTCTCCGCAACCGAAGCAGCTATTAGAACAGCATTTTATTTACCTGTAGTATGTTTTGCAGTTGTTTTAGGATATTCTTTAGCTTTCCGCAAAGTAAATGATTAATTAATAAATAATTTTGAAAGAAGGTCTTCTTGTGAAAAATAATGTTATAGCAATTAGTCGTCAATATGGTAGTGGCGGTCGTGAACTCGCAAATATTTTAGCTAGAAAATTAAATTATAAGTTATATGATAGACAAATCGTGCATATGGCTGCTGCTCAATTAGGTATTAGTGGTATGAGTGAAAAAGACTTAAAAGAATTAGAAGATAATGTGCCACCACTTTCTTTGAAATTTATGCCATTCTATATTTTTGGTATGAGTGGTGCTAAACCAATGAACCATAAAATGTTTGAACAAGAATCTGAAATTATTCGTCGTTTGGCTAAAGATGGTAATTGCATTATTCTTGGTAGATGTGCAGATGCTGTTTTACAAGGCAATGAAAATGTATGTTCTGTATTTGTTTGTGCAAATGATGAATATCGTGAAGAACGCGGGAGAACAGTATATGATGGAAAATCTGTTATTGAATTAAATCAAGAAGATGCTAAAAGAGCTGAGTATTATGCTTATTATACAGGCAAAGAATGGGGAAATCCTAAAAATTATGATTTAAGTGTTAATACAAGCCATAAATCCCTTGAAGATATTGCAGATATCATTATTGAATATATCAATAAAGAATAAATAAATCCCCCAATTAAAAAAGATAGGCAGAAATATTTCTGTCTATCTTTTTTTCTCTATAAAAAAATAAAGCTTCTACAATGACGATCAGTAGAAGCAAGTATTTTAGGGATTAATGTAGTTTGTTACTATTATATTTTTCTAGTTCAATTATATAAGGATAATCATTATTTTGTCAATATATAATTAAGTTAGATGGCTATACTTTTTATTAATAATGAATTGTCAATCCAAGTGCGACAATTCTTTTTGGTCTACTATTTAATAATATTAATTTTTCTATTAAATCATCTTGAATTTTCGTTGCTACCTCTTTGCCATGCTGCATAAGTATCTGCAAAATATACTTTTATATTTAATTTTTCTACTTCTTTGTAACATGCAAATTCTTTTCTTCTATCTGTTGTAAATGTTTTTAATGCCTTTTTTGGTAGTACTTTCACTAACTTTTTTATTGCTTTTAGCATTGATGGGACTGTTCTATTTTTTATTTTTATTGCCATATAAACTTTCTATAAATGTTGCTAAACAAGCCTTAGATTTTCCACTACTAGATACTATGGTATCTAGCTCCCAGTGTCCAAAAATTCTTCTACTTTTTACATCTTTTGGTCTAAAGGATAATGGAAAAATAAAAAATGTGCTTAATGATAGGTTGAATTATTTATTAAGTTCGTATTCCAATCCAATGATGTCTGCTAGTGAATTTTTAGAAAAGTTTATAGCACAGTATATGACGTATTTATAAAAGGATTTTGTGTTTTATATTGCAAAAATCACAAGATATGCTATACTAATTATAGAAACAGTGAAGTTCATTATAATGCACAAAACCCTTAGGAAGTGGTAGTTCCTAAGGGTTTTTACATTATTGCACTAATGCTAGAGCGTTAGGATAGTTACTCAAAAAAGTGCTTATCTATCCATTTGTAAATGAAGTAAGAGATTACATTTACCATAATAAGCACAACAATATCAGTGAAGTTCATTATATGCACCTCCTCTCTGTTACCAGATTGGAGTTGAGTAACGAAAATAGTATAACATAAATTTATTAGTTAAGCACCTAAGAAGGTGCTTTTTTGTACCCATTTTTAAGATATTCAGAAAGGAAAATACAATGAATAAACGATTAGAAGAAATTTTACAAAGAAAAGAAGAAATTCGTTCTTTATTAGCTGATGAAACAAATAAAAATTTAAATTTTGATGAGCTTGAAAAAGAAGTTAGAGACTTGACGAAGAAGAAAAAGAAATCTCTACAACTACTAGTGAATGGGTAAGAGCTAGAAATACAGGATTTCTAGCTTTTATAGATAGTGCTAATAATAAAATTCTTGATGAAATTGAAAAATCTATAAAAAAATAACTTATTACTACAAAGTAATAAGTTATGCGGTGCCATTTTAGTGTCATATAAGTGCCATAAAAAATATATTAATACATTAATAAAAAAATAGTCAATTTATATAATGTGTGTAATATTAAGCATTTTTATTTAATGAAAATAAAATATATAAATTAAATATCTTCCTTTTCTATTCTAAAAACGTTTATGGTGTCTACGTCTGGGCAACAAAATACAGCTGTGCCTTCTGGTTGATTAGGTATAGAACCACCATATCTTAAGATATCAATATAAGGAAATGCTACATGCATCGCCATAGGGCATAATTTACCACGTTGTGTATCAAAATCAAAGCTATCACCTATTTTATGACCGCGATGACAACCGCAAGGTCCTTTTCTATCGATTAATGTTATTTTTATTTTAGGGCGTTTTGCCATAATAATCACCTCGTAAATATTTTATCATATTTGTTTATTATATAAAATATTACCTCTGTTTTTATATAGATATATTCTATATAATACATAAAATTATTATATGTTTAAAATCGATAATAATTAAATTCTAATAACTATTATTTAAACATAATTTTTATGTTTTAGATAAACATATTAATTAAATAATAATTATTAATAAATTAAAAGTAAAATATACAGAAAATTAAATATATTATTAACAGATTTTATTTGTTATTATTTACTAATCATATAAATTGATGATATAATTAAATCAACTTCCTATTTCATAAAAAATAGGAAGTTAAATTCAAAGAAAAGCTTATTTTTGAAAAAATAAATTCATCATATATAAAATTTTTATTTAAAATCGATTTTAAGAGGTTTTATTTTCTTTTGCATATATTTATATTAAAATGAAAAATAAAACGCTTAAAACAGCTATAATTATAACAAATAATTTTTATAAATACTCAAAATCAATAAATTATTAATATAAAATAGATAACTATATAAAAATAATAATTTACATGTAATAAAAATAATTTTAAATCAATATTTATTATTATTTATGCTAAATAGGTAAATTGATATATAATAGATAATTTTATTTTATTTTGAAATAGGAGTGAGATTTTTGGCAAATTTAATAAAAATAGATGATAATGATTTTTTAGTAAAAGATTATTTACGACAAGAAGAGATAAATGAAAATACTTTATTATTGAATTATAAAAGTTTATTGAAACGATATCTTTCTCAAGGTGAACCATCAGAAGACACTTTAAGAAGTTATTGTTCTGCTATTGATAGTTATATAAAATGGTGTTTAACAAATAAAGTGCATCCATTAAAGATAACAGAATATCAATTTATGTACTATCGAGATTTTTTAATAAAAATAAATATGAAAAAAGGTAGTATTAAGGTAAAGCTAAATGCGATAAAACAATTCTATAATATTGCTGTAAAATTAAAATTAATAGAAAATAGCCCTGCTAAAGATGTAGGTGTAAAAATACATGAAGCAAGTGAAATCTCTCCTATGAAATTTCTTACATTAGAACAACTACGAAATTTATTAAATATTATACCTAATTATGATGAAAAACATATTGAATATTTAAGAGATAAACTCATCATTATGCTTATGGCATTAGAAGGATTGAGAACAGTGGAAGTTCATCGCATGTCTATCAATGATATAAATTGGGAGATGAAGACAATATATATTCATGGTAAAGGGCATAATGATTTTATTTATCCTCGTGATGATGTTTTAATTTTATTACAAGAATATTTAAAAATACGACCATTTGATTTTGCCTTTATTGATGAATTTGGAGAGCCAGTATTTACAACTTTGACTAATCAAGTAAAAGGAAAAAGAATGGATAGACGAGGTATTCGTTATAATGTGGATAAATGGCTGACTAAGGCAGGATTAAAAAAAGAAGATATAAGCTGCCATATGCTCCGCCATACATGTGGCACTCTACTTTATAAAGATACAAAAGATTTACAAATAGTAAAACAAGTTTTGCGTCACAGTAATGTCAATATAACTAGTAAATATGCTCACATCTACAATAAAATGGATAAACGTTATACTACTGGCATTAATTTAAATGAAAATGTAAATGAAGATAAAAAAAAGGCACACAAATAAATGTGTGCTTTTTTTATTTATTATTAATTTATCTGCCAAATAATTTATTTAAAAGACCTTGTTCTTTGAATTCTGTGCTAAAGAATTTAGTTGCACTATCCAATCGCATAATCACTTTATCACCGACTACATCTGCTTCCAATTCAGGTGGGAGTGATTCAGCAATACGCATAGGAGTCATCTTACCTACAGAAGATAAACTTTTATCTTCAAAGATCAATTGATTATTTTTCTTGTTAACTTCAAAGAAATCACGATTTAGACGATATTGTCTTTGGAAGAATTTTATCATGATTTCATTTACAGCCTTACTATCAAAATAATCTTTCATAGTAAGAGGTCTCATATAGCTTGGAATATCTAAACCACATTCTTTAAAGATAGATATTATTACTTCAGAGCTTATATTATATAAATCTATGCTACTAGAGCCTAAATCATTGATTTGGCTTAAATACAAATTAATATGAGGAATGATTTTTGCCAGATATGCACTATAAAAATTGTTTCTCATTTTTTGAATTAATTCAGAGCATGGACTTTTTTGCTGACGTGTAAATTCGTTGTTCCAGCTGGCATTTACATGGAAAACGACCATACGTTTAGTAAGCTCATTTTTCAAGCTATTTAAATCTTTATTAGCTGTAAGTAAAATAGCTGAATAATAATTTAAATTTTCTGGTTTAGTTTCACGAATGATGCGTTCTTCTTGTTTGATGATATTTCCACTATTATTAGTAAATTGAGTTTGAGTGATATCATCGATTAATATAGGTAAACCTTTTATATCGCAGAGAAGTGAATCAATGCGTGTTTTCGTGAAGTTATTTTGACCAAAAGCTTTATATAAAGCAGAATCAGTCATCATTTTCATCAATAAAGAAGCATAGATTGTTTTTCCTGCATTTGATTGACCACATAATAAAGCTACTATCGGATATGTAAATACTTCATCAGTTACAGTAGCTTCTCTAATTGTAGTACGCACACGTGCTAAAAATGGAGATAAAAAGCACCATGACATCAATTTAAAATACTCAAATTTTAAAGGTTCAATATTTTTAGCTGGTACTGCTGTATTAAAACCTTCCATATATTGTAAATAAATTTCAGCATCACGTTTTACATCACTGCGATAAGGACGGAAATTAAATTCACGTTCATTATAAAAAGCACGATTGCGTTCTGGTTCAATAACTAATTGTGGCATAAATTTTTCAAATTTAGCACGGCGAACTTGAATATTTTCTAATGTTTTACGTTTAATAGTATCTATCTTATCGTTTGTGATTTTAGCCTGTCCTTTACGGTCTGCCTTAGGAATATCTACAAAATCTTTTGCTAAACGCTCGATATCTGAGATATATTCTGCTGTTTTTACGATAGTTGTCTTACTAACTGCTGGATAGATATGTTCGCTATCTTGTTTAGCTTTATGCAAAATAGGTAAAATTTCGAGCATTTGAGTATCTTCATATGTTATTTCCCATGCATTTTCATTTACTATTTCGCTATTATTCTGTTTGAAATCATTATATATGTTCATATAATAATTGAAAGCACTTTCATCATCAAAATAAACTAAAGCTTGATTGCGGTCACTGTTAGCTGGTAATTGGTCAAAATTGTTACTGCCTAAGATTACTCTAGTTGCTCCTGTCTGCGTATTTTTCAAGCAAAATAATTTTTCAGGGTATAAGGGAGCATCTGCTAAATATATATTTAAATTACCTTGATCATATTTTTCTTTAAAATTAGCATATTGTTCCGTTTTATATAATTCTTGCAAAGTATTTCTTTGCATAGCAAATGTATTTTCCAAAGTAGATGGTACAAGTGCGAGATTACCAAAAATAATCTCTACTTTTGTAAATAGTTCTAATAGATTAGCTAAAAAATCTATATTAGTAGCTATATTTATAGTATATAATTCGTTAAATCCTTCAAATAAATCCAAATATGATATGTTTTCTGGTGCACAAAATTGAGCTTTTACAACATTTACAGTATGTTGTTTAGTCTTGCGGTGTGCCATTAAAAAATTCCTCCTAAAATTTTAATAAAAATTAACCTATAAAATATTCAAGAATTTAAAATAAAGCCTTATATTTCAAGGCTTTATAAAAACTAATTTTTATTGTATCATAAGCAACTGCAAATTTCAAAGTGTAGTAAATATTGTACTTTTTAGTTTTATTTTTTATAATTAATTGAGAAATATTCTCTAAAACACTTGAAAATACATTTCAATACAATTAATATATTATATTGGAGAAATTTTATACTAGACTTATAGTTAACTCAAGATGCTATACTATAGATACACTAATTAGGGAAGGACAAATTATATGAATAGACGTGATTTTATAATTAAAGGATTAAAATTAGGTGGAGCATTACTTGCAGGAGCAAATATTTCCACTTTTTTAAATTCTATAGCAAATATTAATAATAATATAGCTAAAGCAGCTGATTATACATTATATGCTTCTGATTTACCAATTGTTGAAAATTATTTCAATTTTACTTCTTTATCTACTAGACCTAGAACTTCACAAATCATAGTTCATCATTCTGCTATTGGCGGAAATGACGATATCACAGCTGCAGATATCCATCGCATTCACCTGCAAAATGGTTGGTCTGGTATAGGTTATCATATGTTTATACGCAAAAGTGGTTTAATTGAAACCGGTAGACCGCTAGAAGATATCGGTGCACATACTTATCAACACAATAATACTAGTATAGGCATTTGTTTATCCGGCAATTTTAACGATGAAATGCCTACAGATATGCAAATTGCCTCTGCAAGTAAATTGATTGGTTTGTTATGTCAAATGTATAGCTTAAGTCCAAATGAAAATACAATATTTGGACATCGCGATTTTAATGCTACCGCTTGTCCTGGTGAAAATCTATATGCAGATTTATATCATCTCCGCCATATGGCTAGTAATTTCATTTGATAATTAAAAAAAATAAAGGAGAAACATAATATAATGAGAGCTCTACCTAAATCAGGGGAAATATGGGTTCACTTCAAAGGTGAAGATAAAAAATATTTGATTATTACCGTGGCTACACATACAGAAACTCATGAACAATTCGTAGTTTATAAAGCTTTATATGGTGATTTTAAAGATTATATTAGACCTTTAGATATGTTTATGAGTGAAGTTGACCGCCAAAAATATCCTGATGTTTCCCAAAAATATCGTTTTGAAAAATTGATTTAACAAAAAATCCTATCTCTAAGAAATCACTTAAAGATAGGATTTTTTTATTTATTGAAATTAATTCTAGTATCTAATTTAGGAATAATATTACCATCATCAACAATATTATATTCTAGGTTAGAATTTTCAATTATAGCTTTTAAAAAGTTATGCACTTCTAATCTTTCATTGAGAACTTGTTGTAAATTCATGATTAAGGATAAATCTACGCCACCATTTAAAACATAATTAGATAAGGCCCTTTGAAAAATATCTATCTCGATATTAATACCTGATTGACGAAGCTCAGCAAATTTCTGTGCAACTTCAGTAGTGGCAAGTTCTTGTAGTTCTTGTTGATAAAAATAATTAGTAACACTGATAGCTACATTACCTATTAAATGGCCGATAATGGGAATATTTTCTTCTGACCATATTGCTACATTAGACGCTGTATCAAAATAACCTTTATATTTTTCAATAACAGGTCTAGTTGATTCAATATAATCAGCTAATTCTTGTCTATGTTCAGAGTCTTTCAATAGCTCTAGTAAATCGTCCCTTATAGTAGCATTTTCTGGATTTAAAAAACCCGTAACTGTACTGATGGCTAAATTACTAGTATCAGTAGGAGCTGCTTTTGTAGGAGTTGGCACTAAACATAAACAACATATTAAAAGTACTAGAAAAGGTAGTTTTTTTAATACTAGCATAAGATAATTAAGTCCTCCTAATCCTTTCAAAGAGAAATATTTACTTTGATTAAAGTGTACTTTAGAAATATAGTTTTGTCTAGTGCCTAATTTAAAATATTCTATACATATAAATAATCTACCATAATAAATGATAAATTAATATAAACAATTAGTACCGTATATTTTATCATTTATTTTTAGTATTAATTAAGATATAATTAATTTAATATTAGAAATACACAATATTTATAAAGAAGTGATTTTATGTATGAGCTCTTTTTTCTTATTTTAATAATATTAATATTTTTTATAGATTATGCTCGTAAAGATAATAAAATATCCAATTTAAAAAATAAAATAAATGACTTAAATGTTTTATATAAAAAAGAAAAAGATACATTTAATATTATTAATGAAAATAATATACATTTAATAGAAAAAAATAAGCAAATAATAATTAAGAAAGAACAAACTATAAAAGATTATAAACAAAAAATAATTAAATTAAATGAAGTAATTACTTCACTAAAATATTCTACGAAAAATAATATAGACTATTCTATTAAATCTTTAAATGAGGATAATTCTAATACATGGAAAAATAAATATGAAGAACTAAATAAAAAATATATACAAACTCATGATGAGGTTATTTATCTTAGACGTACTTATGATAAAGAACATGCAAAGTTAATATCACTTGAAAATGAATTAGAAATAGCAAGAGCTCTAAATAAAAATGGATTTAATATAAATCTTTGGACTACAAAAGATTTGTTGGCTTTTATTAACAAATAATCTATATATTATATTTTAAAAAGAAAAAGTCTAACCAAAAGGTTAGACTTTTTAACATATTACAGCATAATTTATAAAGAAATATAATGACCTCTACAAGCTATAATCCAGAGTTCCCCATTAACAATATTATAGACCAAACGATTTTCCTTATCGATACGTCTACTCCAAACATTTTTATATTTTAAAGGCTCTGGCTTTCCTATTCCTTCAGATAATCCATTTCGTTCTATATCTTTTACGAGCTCATTTATTTTCTTTAAAATTTTTTTATCTTGAAATTGCCAATACAAATAATCATCCCAAGCCCTATCAGACCAAAGTTTATTCATCAATATCAGCCTCTATTAAGTCGTGTTTTTGACCTTTTCCAGCTTCTAGTTGTTTTATTCCTCTATCTAACATAGATAAATATTCAGCATTTTGAACTATTTTCATGAGGCGATTATATTTTTCAAGACTTAGAATTACCACATTTTTTTCAGCTTTACGAGTAACAATAATAGTTTGATTATTATCTGTTGCTTCATCACAATAATTTTTAAGTTTATTTCTAATTGTAGAATAGTTTACAGCTAACATATTTAACACCTCTTTCTATGATTATTGTACAATATTTAGTACAATATATCAATAAAAAGAATAATATATAAGAAGTAAATTATACGTATAAATAATCTGCCATAACAGGCTGTAAGCCGTTATGAATTAAATCATGATATACTTCGTCTACAGAACGAGTGTCGGCAATTTCAAATTGAGCATCGCCTTTATCTTCGCTTTCTTGACTATGTTCACCGATGGCGGTACTTACACCAGCAGAAATTTTTGTAGTAGCGATATTTACGAGATTATCACGAACTCTAGCACATTCTCTAGTAGATATAGTAATACTAGCAGATGGCATAAATAAACGATAAGCACATACAACTTGTAAAAGCTGGGCTTCATGTACATCTTTAGGATTGATTTTATCATTATTAATGATTGGACGAAGACGAGGGCAAGAAAATGCTATTTCTGCATGTGGATATTTTTGTTGTAAATAATATGCATGCATACCTGTAGCTAATGCGTCTTTTCTAAAATCATCTAAACCTAAAAGTGCAGCAAAGCCAACGCCTCTCATACCGCCACGAATTGCTCTTTCTTGAGCATAGAAACGATAAGGGAAAATACGTTTATGTCCAGCCAAATGGAGAGTTTCATATTTATCGCTATTATATGTTTCTTGGAATACAGTTACATAATCCGCACCGCATTTTTGTAGGTAAGCATATTCATCTGTATTCAATGGATAGATTTCAAGTCCAATAACACGGAAATATTTTTTAGCTATTTTACAAGCCTCACCTATATATTCTATACTGGATTGTTTGCGACTTTCACCTGTTAAAATCAAGATTTCCTGCAATCCAGATTTAGCAATTTCCTGCATTTCTTTATCAATTTCATCATAATTCAATTTAGCACGTTTGATTTTGTTATGGCAATTAAAACCACAATAGATACAATAATTCTCGCAGTAATTGGCAATATATATTGGTGTGAACATATAGATAGAGTTACCAAAAAATCTCTTAGTAGTTTTTTGAGCTTTTTGTGCTATCTGTTCAAGAAAAGGAAGTGCTGCTGGAGATAATAAGGCTCTAAAATCTTCTGGTGTAATATGGTCATGACTAAGTGCAGTTTGTACATCTTGAGCAGTATATTTATCATAATCATAACTATCCATATCAGCTATAACCTTATCTAAAATATCGCTAGGTATAACTTCCATATCTGGTAAATATGCCATATGGTCAATACGTTCTTTTTTTAATTCAGCTCTTACTTCATCATTAATAATACTTTCATTAATATGATTATCTTTATTCATTCATCTTACCTCACAATTATTACTGATTAAATTAATAATCAATCTTGTAAAAATCCTGTCAATGGAGAAGATGCACTTGCTCCTTGTGCTTTTACACGACCTAATTTTGCTTCATAAGCGAGGCGTCCTGCTTCAATAGCATAATTAAAAGCTTTTGCCATGCGAACGACATCACCTGCTGTTGCTATAGCAGTATTAGCCATAATAGCAGTAGCACCCATTTCCATAGCTTCACAAGCTTGAGAAGGTCTACCGATACCAGCATCTACAATAATTGGTAAATCGATTTCATCTATGAGAATTTGAATGAATTCTTTTGTACATAAACCTTTATTAGAACCGATGGGAGCACCAAGAGGCATTACACAACTAGCACCAGCATTTACTAAATCTCTGGCTACATTTAAATCTGGATACATATAAGGCATAACAGTGAAGCCTTCTTTAGCTAAAACTTCAGTAGCTTTGATAGTTTCATAATTATCAGGTAAAAGATATTTACTATCACGCATAATTTCAATTTTTACTAAATCACTGCCACAAAGTTCTTTAGATAAACGAGCTATGCGAATGGCTTCATCAGCATTTCTAGCTCCAGAAGTATTAGGGAGTAGTGCTATATCTTTAGGAATGTAATCTAAAATATTAGCCATACCGCCATTATTTACACGGCGAAGTGCTAAAGTTACGATTTCAGCTTTTGCTTCATTGATTGCTGCTTGAATTAATTCTAAAGAATATTTACCAGAACCTAAAATAAATCTTGAATTGAATTGATGTTTTCCTAATTGCCACATAATATGATACCTTCTTTATAAATTATTTTCTAAAATTAATTGAGTGATTAAATTTGCTTGATGACCAGCACAAATGGCCACTCTAGGAGCCATTAAACTATTTTCATTGGATAATGCAGTTTTTTCATCACCACAGATATAAAATTTGCCCATCACCTTGCGAGTATGAATTTCATTGCTATGACCAAAACCCGCCATACCACTTCCTGAGATGATATATTTTTCGGGGAAAAGTTCTAATACCTTATTTACTAACATCGCCTTATTTTCAGGAACGTCAAAAGCTTCACAGATGATATCTTCATCTTTAAATAATGAGAATATATTATCTTCTGTTACTTTTATACAATCAGTAACGATATTTAAATAAGGATTTATCATTTGTAATTGCTCAGCTAAAGCTTGCGTTTTATATTTATTTAAATGTGAGATGAAATAATGTTGTCTATTGAGATTACTGATATCTACTTTGTCAAAATCAATTAAATGTAAATGACCTACACCTATTCTAGCCAGTGCCACAGCAATATTAGAGCCTAAACCACCAAGCCCAGCTATAGCCACTTTAGCGTTGTTCAATTTTTCTTGATTGACTATGCCATGGCGGTCATTTAAAGTTTGATAAATTAATTCTTTTGCCAAAATATCTGCCATTATCAGCCACCACCAACAAAAGTTACGATTTCTAATTTATCATTAGGATTTAAAATAGTTTGCGTATATTTTGCTTTAGGAACTATTTGACCATTTAACTCTATAGCTATCTTATCTAAAGGATAATTATTTTTTTGCAAATAAGTAACTAAATCCATAGGCAAAGATATTTCTTGATTTTGTCCATTAACTATTATCAAAATAAAACCTCCTCATTTTTTATCTTTTGAAAAATTTTATTAAAAAAGGAGTCCACAAAAAGATACACCCGCGGTGGTGCACCCCTTCATGAACTCCTGTTCAATCACATGGTCAACTCTATGCAATTTTAAAAATTAATTTAAACTAATATTAATATATAGATATTTAAATAAAAAAGAGATAACATAATGCCATCTCTTATAATTATCATTAAACTACAAATATTATCCTACGTTGGCATTATCCAAATCAGGTCATAGGTCGAAGTTCACAACTTCCTCTCAGCCAGTTTACTAGCTCCCTGTTATTAATTTATATATACAATATAATTTATAAATTATTATTTGTCAATAATCGTTAATTATTTTTCTTTATTAATTCGCTGGCAAATAATGAACCTAAAATCAAAATAGCACCAATCCATTGGGATATACTCATTGGTTCAGCTAAAAGTACAGTGGATAAAATAATCGCAGTCACAGGATCTAAATAGCTAAATATAGCAACTTTTTGTGCTGGTAATGTCTGCAATGATGAAAAATATAATAAATATGCTATACCTGTATGTATAACACCTAAAATAAGTAAAGATAACAAGGAAAAACCACTCATACTCCATGAATTATCTTGATAAATTACATAAGGTAATAAAATTATTGAAGCCAATAATAATTGAGCAATACTGCTATCAATGGCAGAAATATCTTTGAAAAATTTATTTGCTAATACTACAATCGCATAAAATAAAGCAGCAGATATGCCATACAATACACCGATAAAATCATTTACACCAGATTGATTATCATTGAATATACCAGCGACTAATGCCATACCTAATAAAGATAAAATTACACAAATGATTTTAAAAGTAGATAAAGATTCCTTCAATACAAATGGTGATAATAATACTACAAAAGTAGGTGCTAAATAATATGTAAGTGTCGCTGTAGCTATTGTTGTATAATTATATGCTTGAAATAAAAAAATCCAGTTAAAACCTATAGCTACACCAGCTATTAATAAATAACGTAAATTTTTTATTAAAGCATTTCGATTTATTTTTTTGTGCAAACATACCATAGCGATAAATAAAATAAAAGCACCTACAAAACCACGCACTAGGGCTATTTGCGAACTTGCAAGTTCAATATTGCGTACAAATAAACCAATACTACCAAAAATAAGCATAGCTGTAATATTTTTTAAAGTTGCATTCATGAAAATCATTCACATCTCTTTCTATATTTATCTAGTCAATAATTATTGTTTATAATATAGCATAAAAACAATATACGTACTAGCTTAAAATTTGTTATAATTGATTTATATTTTATGATTCTAATGAAAGTACGGTGATATGATGATAAAAGCTATTTTCTTTGATATTGATGGTACCTTAGTTAGTTTTAAAACACATAAAATTCCTGAATCTACTATACAAGCTTTACATACTTTAAAAGCTAAAGGTATAAAATTATTTATCGCAACTGGTCGTCCGCCATATGACTTAAAATTTTTAATTGATGAATTTGGCGATTTATTCACTGGTTATATTACTTTTAATGGTCAATATTGTTATGATAGTACAGGAAAAATCTTACACGAAGAATATTTAAATCGTGAAGATTTAATCCAATTTACAAATTACATCAAAGATAAAGATATCGCTTGTGGCTTTATGGAAATGGATTATTTTTATTTTAATCTCTATAATGACCGCTTGGCAAAATTAAAAGAAAAATTGGGAGATACTGCACCTGATAGAGCATTTGATGATGTAAGTCGTGTATCTAATCATAAAACATATCAATTAAATATTTTCTTAAATGAAGATGAAGAACAAGAAGTCTTACCATATTTGCCAAATTGCAAAGCTGTTCGTTGGTGTCCTTATTTTACAGATATTATTCCTAAAAATGGTGGTAAAGGCACAGGAATCAAAAAAGTTTTAGCTTACTACGGCATAGATATCAATGAAGCCATGGCTTTTGGTGATGGCGGAAACGATGTGGAAATGCTTGAAGCTGTAAAATATGGCATTGCTATGGGAAATGCTAATGATAGCTTAAAACAAATAGCAGATTTTATCACTTTAGATGTAGATAATGATGGCATAGCCTATGCTTTAAAACAATATAACGTATTATAAAAATAAACCTACTATAAATTAACTTATTTAAAAGTAATCTATAGTAGGTTTTCTTTAATTAAAATATTTTTTTAGTGACGGTAAATACAAAATGAGAATAATTGATTCTAATAAATACGTTAAATTATATGTTAGCCATATACCATCATTACCTAGATAAGACATCAATATTTTTTGGCAGATATAGAAAAATATCATAGCGACAAACATCATATTTCTGATAGAAGCTGTATTGCCAATACCTGTATACATACCATATAAAAGCAATCCCACACAAGCACATATTGGATGCAAAATCAAATAGATACTATAATCGTTAGCATAATTAGCTACGACTGCTAAATCAGTCATCATATTTATAAAATACGATTTAGTGATATACATAATCACTGAAATAAAAATTATAAATACAGCTAAACATCTTAAGCTTATCTTTAATACTGAATTTAATAGATTTATATCCTTATATCCCTTTGCTTTTCCTGAAAATACACTCACACCATTTGCCATACCATCAATAAAGTAGACCACGATAAAAATAATTTCTAAAATAACAGCATTACTAGCTAGTGTAACTGTCCCCATGCTTGCCCCAGCTATGGCAAATAAATTATTTATCGTCAATAGACAAACAGTGCGAAACATTAAATCCACATTTACCTTCATCATGCCTAAAAACGGCTGTATAGTTTTTAAACTTTGAATGTATTCATTGCGAATAGTTAAATTTCCTCGTTTATAAATAGCGATAAAACCTATCATACAACCATATATTTGAGCAATCAATGAAGCATAGGCTACACCTTGAATATTCATATCCATGATAAATACAAATACGATAGATAAGATGATATTCAACACATTCATGGATATTTGCATAAACATAGTATAGCGAATTATCATCTGTCCCATGAGCCAGCCTAGCGTTACATAATTGATTAAGACAAACGGAGCTCCCCATATAATGATATCACAATAATTTTTCATCAATTCAACAACTTGGCTTTCAGGCTTCATGAGCAATGCATAATATTTGAAAATCCACGGATAAATGATTAAAAATATTAAACTTATTACTACAGCTATAAGTAATGGTCTAGCTAAAGCTAAAAATTTATCTTTGGCAGATTCACTGCCTAAAGCTTGAGCAGAAAAACTTGTAGTAGACACTCTCAAAAATCCGAATAGCCAATATATATTGTTAAATAAGATTACTCCCAAAGAAACAGCAGCTATATAAAAAGCTTCTGACATATGTCCCATAACAGCAGTATTTACAGCTCCTAGTAGAGGCTGTGTAGCTGTGGATAACATAAAGGGAATAGTTACTTTTAGATATTCTTTATAAGTCAATTGTGATAGCATAAAATCTCCCATCTATAAAATTTTTATATTATTTTATTTAAAATAAATGACAAGCAACATGATGATTAGTTGATATCTCTTTTAATTTTGGCTTTTCCTGTTTACAGATATCTTTGCAGTATTTACAGCGATTTTGAAATGGACAACCTTTAGGTAGATCCAAAGGACTTGGAATATCACCAGAAAGAGCTTCTATATTTTTATTTTGCTCATTGTCTAGAGAAAAAACTGCTTTTAATAAAGCTTTAGTATATGGATGCTTTGCTTCGATCAATTTATCGCCATCAATTTTTTCAACTATATTACCCAAATACATTACAGCTATACGATGACTAAATAGACTAACCAAAGCCAAATCATGACAAATAAAAATATAGGTGATGTTTTTTTCTCGTTGAAGTTTTACTAATAATTCAATGATTTTAGCCTGAACAGATACATCAAGAGCAGATGTCGCTTCATCACAGACAATGATTTCAGGATCTAAGGCTAAAGCTCTGGCAATAGCTACACGTTGACGTTGACCGCCACTTAAATTATGTGGATATCTATCTATAAAGTCTTCAGGTAATTCTACTAATCGCAGTAACCCTTGAGCTTTTGCTTTCATCTGTGATTTTTTTATTAAATTAAAATTCAATAACGGCTCACAGATAATATTACCAATTTTCATTTTAGGATTAAAAGCTGATATGGTATCTTGGAAAATCATTTGTATATGGCGGTAATTTTGGCGTAAATTTTCTCCCTTTAATTTAGTGATATCTTGATTATGATAGATTATCTCACCTGATGTTGGCTTATATATATTCATGATCATTTTAGCTAAAGTCGATTTACCACAACCAGATTCACCAACGATGCCTACTGTTTCTCCAGCATTAATATTAAGACTAACATCATCACAAGCTGTTAAAAATCTATTATTACTAGCTGGAAATTTTTTAGTTATATTTTTTACCTGCATAATAACTTTAGACATAGCGCTGTCCTCCTATTTGTGGAACTGAAGCAAGTAAAGTTTTAGTATATTCTGCCTGTGGTGAATTAATTATATCTTCGGCTTTACCATATTCTACAACTTTGCCTTGTTTCATTACCATAATTTTATCTGACATATAAGCCGCCACACCGATATTATGAGTTACTACAATCATTGCTGTACCACAAGTGCGAGGAATCTCCATTAATTCTTTGACTATTTGTGCTTGAGTGGTAACATCTAAAGCTGAAGTAGGTTCATCAGCAAGCAATAACTCTGGTCTAAAAATAATAGCCATAGCAATACCAACACGCTGACGCATACCACCAGATAATTCAAATGGATATGATTTCATGATATTTTCAGGATTAGGCAAATTCATACGAGTAAGCATTTCTACAGCAAAAGAATATGCTTCTTTTTTAGTAAGATCATCGTGAATTTGTAGATATTCTATAAATTGTTTACCAATAGTTTGGATAGGATTTAACATATTACCACTATCTTGGAAAATCATAGCAATATGTTTTCCTCTTAAAGAGAGCCAATCTTTATGGTTGTATTTCAATAAATCTTGATTTTCAAAAAGAATTTTTCCGTTTCTAACCTTTCCGCTATTAGGCAAACAACCTAATATGGCTCTAATCACTGTGGTTTTACCACAGCCAGACTCTCCAACTATGGTCAAAATTTCTCCTCTATCCAAAGAAAAATTAATATCTTTAACTGTAGCTTCTATATTTTTGCTATATTGAATAGTTAAATTAGATACATCAAGTAACATTAATTTACCCCTTTTATGCTTTAGCTGGTTTTATTTTATTAGTAAGCCAATAATAATCTGATGGATACATGACTACACCATCTAAGCCTTTAGTGCTGATAATATTAGTCTGTGGATAACCTAAGAATAATGCAGCACCATCATTTAATAAGATTTGTTGTGCTTTTATGATTAATTGACGACGTTTTTCTTTATCAAATTCGACAGATAATTGATTTAAAATCTCATCATATTCATGGTTACTATATCCTGAGCCATTTTGTGGATTATCTCCATTTACATTAGTTTTCCAATACCAACTTAAATAAATTTCAGGGTCTCCAGTATTAGCAGTTGTAATATTAGAGATGAGTAAATCATAATCGCCATCAATGCCCATTTTATCAATAAGGTTATAATCTACACTTTTTATATTTATATTAATTCCTACTTTTTTAGCATCAGCTTGTACAGCTTCAGCGTATAAAGGAAGCTCTGCACGGCTATTATATACGACAAAATCAAGGCTTAAATCTTTGCCATCTTTATCTAAAATACCATCTCCATCAGTGTCTTTCCAACCAGCTTCAGCTAGTAATTGTTTAGCTCTTTCTTTATTATATGCATTTGGATCTGTCAACTCATCAAAGCCATAGTCCATGGATGGCGGTATTGGTGCTTTACCTGGAATAAATGTACCTTTTAACAATACATTATTATAATTTTCTCGATCACAAGCAGAAATCAAGGCAGCACGAACTTTATCATCACCTAAAATGCCTTTTTGATTAATGCGAGCAAGTACTGTACGTAAAGAAGAAATTTCATCGATATAGAAATTATCATTATTTCTAAATAAATCTATATCTCCAGGAGCAATATTTACAGCAAAATTAACTTCACCTGATTGTAGTGCCATAGCACGAGTATTAGGATCATCAATAGATGGTATTTCTACACGCTCAAAAGGAACTTCACCATCCCAATAATATTCATTTTTCACCATTACAGCTTTTTCTTTAACAAAAGACTCTACTTTATATGGACCTGTACAAATCGGCCCTTCTTTGGCAAAATCTCGACCTTGCTCTTCAGCTGTAACATCTACAATAATAAATAAGGGATCAGCTAAAAATCCAATCATATTAGGTTGAGGTTTGCTTGTTGTGATTATTAGATTTTGACCATCAGCTTTCATTTCTGTGTATTCAAAGAAAGTTTTTGCTCTGGTATTTTTAGTAAAAGCACGTTCAATAGATTTTTTTACAGCTTCAGCTGTTACTAGATTGCCATTAGAAAATTTTACATCATCACGGATTTTAAAAGTCCATGTTAAATGGTCATCACTAATAGACCAACTTTCCGCAAGCCATGGCTGTATTTCCATTTTTTCATCAAATTTAGTTAAACATTCACCAATAGCATAACGCATCACAACCCAACCAAAATAATTTTGTGTTGGCTCTAAAGTATCTGCAAAATTTGTAACTCCAAATTTCAAAGTAGTTTTATCTACTGTATTTTCAGAGCCACAACCAGCTATTATACCTGCGGTCAATATACCACATAGACTTAAACTAATAGCCTTCCATAATTTTTTCATTCTAAAATGTTTCATATTCAGCCTCTTTTCTTATCAATAAAATTTATCAATCTTGTCTAGGGTCTAAAATATCACGTAAGCTATCTCCCCAAAGATTAAATATAGCTACTACTATAAAAATAGCTAACCCTGGATAAATCATCAACCATGGGGCAGTTTGGATATATTGTCGACCTTCATTGAGCATTAATCCCCATTCTGGTGTAGGTGGTTGAGCTCCAAAACCTAAAAAAGATAATCCTGCTATTTCCATCATCATAGTGCCAATATCCATAGCTCCTGTAATCACTATCAATGGTAAAATATTAGGTAGCAAATGATGATAAATAATTGTAAATGTAGTTGCTCCACTAGTTTTACTAGCGATGATAAAATCATTATTTTTTAATTTTATGACTAAGCTTCGTACTAAGCGAGCATATTTTGCCCAACTCACGACGACTAAGGCGAAAATCGTATTTATAATACTTCCACCCATGATGCCAGCTATAGCGATAGCTAGAATAATTCCTGGAAAAGAAAGCATAATATCTGCCAAACGCATTAAAATGATTTCGCTTTTACCGCCAAAATAACCAGCAATTATACCTATGATTGAACCTATAGTTGCCGTCAAAATCACAATGCAAATTGTCATAAATAACGATATTTGCATACCATAGATTATGCGTGAAAAAATATCTCTGCCTAATTTATCTGTACCTAAAATATATTCATTATTTGGCATTTGTAATGCTTTCAACATATTGGCTTCATAAGGATCATGAGGCACTAAAACTGGTGCTAATACAGCAATGCAGATTATTAAAATAACTAAAAAAGAATATATGGAGAATAATTTATTTTGTTTTATAAATTTAAAAATCATATGGTATCAATTCTCCTTTTTTATTCTTGGATCGAGATAACTATAAGATAAATCCACTAAAAAATTAATTACTGTATATGCTGTAGCAATCCATAAAACAATTCCTTCAATTAATGGATAATCACGCATGGTAATCGCTTGAACTGCCATTTTGCCTATACCTGGCCAGGAAAAAACAGTCTCAATAACAGCAACGCCACCTAATAACCAACCAATGGACATACCTAGTAAAGTTATTAAAGGTAAAATGGCATTAGGTAAAATATGTTTCCCTAAAATAGCTTTTTCAGATAATCCTCTAGCTCTAGCACCAATTACATAATCTTGATGTAATTCATCTAAAATAACGGTACGCACTTGCCTAGTATATTTTGCCGATTGATAAATAGCTAAAGTAAGTGCGGGCAATATCAAACCTGAAAAACTGACCTTTGCTGTAGCAATGGGAACTAAACCTAATTTCAAGCCAAAGATATATAATAAAATCAATCCCACCCAAAAGCTTGGCATAGATACACCAATAAAAGAAAATATTCTCACGAAAAAATCAGGAATTTTATTGCGATGTGTAGCAGAAAAAATTCCTAAAGGAATGGAAATAACCATAATAAAAATAATTGTAGTTAATGCTAATAAAACAGTTCCTGTAAAACCTTCCATTAATTTATCCATAACAGGTTTTTTAGCTGAATAAGAAATTCCCATATCACCTTGCACTACACCTAAAAGCCAATTGCCGTATTGTACAAGAAATGGATCATTAAGTCCCATTTCTTCACGAGTTTGCTCGATTATTTCTTGAGAAACAATAGTATCTGATGCTTCTAAGAGCATAGTGGCTGGATCACCAGGTGATAAATAAGTTAAACAAAATGTTAAAAAACTGACTCCAATTAAGGTAATTAGTAATTGAATTAAACGATTTATTAATCGTTTCAAAATAAAAAGCCTCCTTTATATTTATATTTCATTTATTTCTTTAAGTAGATTATCTTCAAGCCCCTTTCTTTATTTTTTGTTTATCTTCTAAATAAAAAAGTCTGCTTTAGCAAGCAGACTTTTTTATGATTATATACAAATATAAGATATAATAAAAAAACCTAATTCCGCAGAATTAGGCAGTATTATACAAATTTATATTCGTACAAAATCGCCTTCCCATCGCTCGCAGGTAATAACGGTGATTATTAAATAGGCAGTTCTCCTGGCTCAGAGTCATAACTATTCACGCCTTCCCAAGAAGATAATTTATCTCAGTGACATAATTGTGAAATTGCTCGTCTTTACAGTGGCAGGACCGCTTCGGCTTGTACCGAATTCCCTATTAAGTCTATATAGACACCTATTCTATCTATATTTTATTACTTATGTTTTATGTTATCATTAGTGATAATCTTTGTCAATTATATTATGATAAATTTCATTAATTTTATTATTGCTAAAAATTTTAAAACCTTATAGATTTTGTATAAATATTGTAAAGTTGTTAATTAAATGGCGGGTTTATAAAAATTATTAAAAATTTAAGCCATAAAAAATCTATTTACAAGATACTTTTGTGTATTATTTTTCTCATAGCTTATTGTTTTTATAGATGATATAATTATGAATATAAATTTATAATTGTAGATAATATTTTATATAAGTGAGGGATTTTCATGTATGAAGATTTAATTGAAGAAAAAGTTTCTTCCGAAGATATTTTTGATGGGGTATTACTTCATGTAAAACGCGATTATGTAAAATTGCCAAATGGTAATAAGGCTGTTCGTGAATGGATTAAACATCAAGGTGCTTCTGCTGTTATTCCTGTATTGCCAAATGGTAATATTATTTTAGTGCGTCAATATCGTTATCCTATCGGCAAAGTGACTTTAGAAATTCCTGCTGGTAAATTAGATAGTGTGGATGAAGATCCATTAATTTGTGCTAAACGTGAATTATCCGAAGAAACAGGTTATACTGCTAATAAATACACACAAATTCATAAATTAGCTACTACTGTTGGTTTTTCTAATGAATGGATTTATATTTATTTAGCTCAAGATTTAATAAAAGGTAAACAACATACTGATGATGATGAATTTATAAATTTAGTAGAAATGCCATTAAATGAAGCTGTGGATTTAGTCAATAAAGGTGAAATCTTTGATGCTAAGTCTGTTGTTGCTATTTTAATGGCAGAAAAATTGTGTAAACAATAATTTTTTTACTTGTTATTTAAAGATTTAGGAGGTATTTAATGTTTGGTTTTGGTCCAGATATGATTTATGCAATTCCAGGTTTGCTGATTGCATTGACTGTCCATGAATATGCTCATGCTAAAGTAGCTGATAATTTAGGGGATTTTACTCCTCGTATGAATGGAAGATTAACTTTAAATCCTGTAGCTCATATTGATCCTATCGGCTTGATTATGTTATTTTTCGCTCAAATAGGTTGGGCAAAGCCTGTACCAATTAATTTAAATAATTTTGATGATTGGCGTAAAGGTGAAATGCAGGTTTCCTTAGCAGGACCAGTAGCTAATTTAATCACAGCTTTTGTCGCTTCAATATTTTTTGCTCTTTGTTTTAAATATAGTTTTGCACCTCATTGGCTTATCATGGTACTGCAATTAATCATTATTTATAATGTAAATTTTGCTATTTTTAATTTAGTGCCAATTCCACCACTTGATGGTTCAAAAGTATTATCTTCATTATTACCAGGTAGATTAGCGTATAAATATCAGACTTCTGTAATCAATCGTTATAGTTTTTTAATTCTAATTGCTCTTGTATTTACTGGAATACTAGGATTTATTATTCACCCTATTAGTAATTTTATTATAGGAATTTTAAATCTTGTTATTTCTATTATTATTTGATTTTAAATATTATTGTATATGCAACAAGAACAATATAAGGTTCATTTAGAATCTTTTGAAGGGCCATTAGATTTATTATTGCATTTAATTGAAAAAAATCGCATTGATATTTATGATATTCCCATTGCTTTATTGACAGAACAATATATGGAGTATCTTGCTAAATTCAAAGAGTTTAATATTGAAATAGCTAGTGAATTTTTAGTCATGGCAGCTACATTATTACAAATCAAATCCAAAATTTTATTACCTGATACAAAAACTGAAGAAGTAACAGAAGATGATACTGATGATATTGATCCACGAAAAGAATTAGTAGAAAGATTATTGGAATATCGTCGTTATAAAGAAGTCAGTAGTATTCTAGGTGAAATGGCAGATGAAGCGGGAAAACGTTTTTTTCGTGATGCCACTAATTTACCTACAAAACATATACCACCCAAAGGTCTTGATATAAGTCTTTTATATCAAGCATTTCAAAATGTATTGGAAAGTCAAATTGAACATGAGCCAATTATAGCGAATGTTTCTCGTGAACAATATACTATTGAAGATAAAATTATTGAATTGTTGGCTTTACTCAAACAGCATGGCGGAAATATATGTTTTAACACTGTATTTCAATATAGTGAGCATAAGATTTCTAAATCTGAGTTAATCACTACTTTTTTAGCTATGTTGGAATTAATCAAAATAAAACGTATAAATGTTTATCAGACTAGTATTTTCTCACCGATTTATTTGAAAATCAATGATGAAATATCTGTAAACAAAAATGATATTATTGTTAATCAAAACGAAAATTAAATCTATTAATTTTTATATGGTATTGCTGATTTTAGCAATACCATATTATTTTGCAATTAAATAAATTATAAAATATAAATTTATTGGTATACACTATAATTTTATTAATCTATTTTTAATCTAAATATTATTTGTGATTATTGACTCTAAGTTGTATAATATAAATAATATATATATTTATATTATTATTATTCAAATTAATAACCATATATATTAATTAAGATAATATGATATAAAACTTAGCGATAACTAAGTAAAGGAGAATATTTTATGATTATCAAGCCAAGAGTAAAAGATTTTATCTGTTTAACTTCTCATCCAGAAGGCTGTAAAGAAAATGTACGCCGTCAAATCGAATATGTAAAAAGTCAGCCTAAGGTTGAACTTGGTAAACGAGTATTAGTATTAGGTGCCTCTACAGGTTATGGTTTAGCTTCTCGTATCTGTGCAACTTATGCTAGTGGAGCTTCTACAATTGGAGTTATCTTTGATAAACCAGCACATGGCAAAAGAACTGCAACAGCTGGTTGGTATAATACAGCTGCATTTGAAGAATTCGCTAAAAACGATGGCTATTATGCTAAAACAATAAATGGTGATGCTTTCTCTCAAGCTATTAAAGAAAAAACTATTGAACTTATAAAAAAAGATTTAGGTAAAATTGACATGGTTGTTTATTCCTTAGCTGCTCCTCGTCGTACAACAGCTGATGGAACAATGTATTCTTCCGTATTAAAAACTGTTGATGAACCTTTCACTGCTAAAACTTTAAATTTAAAAACAAATGAATTAACTGAAGCTACTTTGCCTCCAGCTACTCCTGAAGAAGTAGAAGCTACTATTAAAGTTATGGGTGGCGAAGATTGGGCTGATTGGATGCACGCTTTAAAAGCTGCTGATGTATTGACTGATGATGCTTGTACTGTAGCATATTCTTATATTGGTTCTAAAATTACATATCCAATATATTATGAAGGTACTATCGGTGCAGCTAAACAACATCTTTATAAAACAGCTGACACTTTACGTCAAGAAGGCTTTAAAGCTATTATATCTGTAAATAAAGCTTTAGTAACACAGTCTAGCTCTGCTATTCCTATTGTTCCTTTATATGTGGCGGTAATGTATCGCGTAATGAAAGATAAAAATGTTCATGAAGGTACTATTGAACAAATGTATCGTTTATGGCATGAATACCTCTCTCAACCACAACCAAAAGTAGATGATGAACATCGTATCCGTATTGATGATTTAGAAATGAGAGACGATGTACAAAATACTATTTTTGATTATTGGAATAAAGTAACTACTGAAAATTTATCTCAATATGCTGATGTAGAAGGTTATTGGAATGACTTCTATAACCTCTTTGGTTTTGGTTTTGATAATGTAGATTATGATGCAGATGTAAATCCAGATGTGAATATTGATTTAGTTGAATAATATCATTTCAATTATAAAAAAGCAGTAATGTATTTAAACATTACTGCTTTTTGTCATCTCTAAAGGATCATCACCGTATTTATTAAAACCCTTTGTACCTTTAGCCAAAATTAAATATAAAATAAAAATAAAATAACCACAAGGAAAAACAATAGGAAATATTATCCACCAACCACTAAAATTCAAATCATGCAGACGACGTATCATCAAAAAATTAAGTGGTAAAAATAATATGATCAATATTATCGAAACTATACCAGCTAATACAATAGGAATTATCTCTACCTGTGTTAATAAATTTAAATCATTGATATTTTCACTTAAAATAGCAATAGATATAGCACTTGCCAATCCCAATATGGTAATAATACCTATAAAAGCCAATAGCATGATGATTAAAAAAATTATATACTGAATAAATGGTTTTCTATTTAATCTACCTTCTGTAGAAAAATATTTTTCTTCTAAATCCATAAAAAATCTCCTCACAAATCTAATGTCAGAGGGTCCTTACCATATTTATTATCACCAATGGTTCCTCTTCGTAAACACAAATAGATGAAAAATAATATATTTATTAGGGGAATTACATATAAAACTATCCAAACAGCCGATTTATCTAAATCATGTAATCGCTTAATTCCCAAAAACAAACTTGGTAATAATGCCAATTCTATCAATGTAGAAACGATACTTGCACTGATATCTACTATGGTTTCATCTGTTGTGCTGATAACGATTAATAATGTTGGTATAATTAAAAACAAACAAAATAAAATAAAAGATATTGCATATAAAATAAATATTTTTCGATTAATTCGACCTTTTGTAGATAAAAATCTTTCTTCTAAAGATATATTCTTCATTTATTTTTATCTCCTTATTTTTTATTTTGTCTATATTATAGAATAAATTTTATTAATTTTATAGCTTAGCAATAAAAAAAGCATAGCGATTTATCACTATGCTTTCATATATTCTATTTATCAATTCATGCAATATTAGCTTTTTTTATCACTACATTTGCTAATTTATTAATATAATAATTTGTAAAACGAACTTCAATATTACGAGTAATCATCTTTTGCATATCAGCTGATTTTTCTTCATGATAATCTATTACAAATTCTACATCTTTATTTAATTTAATTTTTTGACCATACATATTATAGACGAACACTTGTGTATTGATTATTTCAATTATAAAATCCGCTCCAATACCTAAATTATTATCGCAAATCATCTGCCATTCGCTTGTAGTGAATTCTCTATCTAAAAGATTTCTTTCATATACTAAATAATTTTTATGATTATATTTATATTTTTTCATTACTAATGACATTATTTCCACTCCTTAAAATAATTAATCATCTATACTCAGAATATTTATTGCATATCTTCAAATTGACTATATTATATATTATAGATATAACAAATACTATATGATAAATGCAAAAAATATTGCAAAAAATGCTCTATAATTTAACAGTTGACAAAAAAATTTTTGCCAAAAAGTTTTAGATAAAGTATAGTATAATTTATGAAAAGAGGGATAGCTATGGAATATCAAAAAAAAGGCTATTTAACATCTTATTTTAAATTATTTCATTTAAAAGATGTCCATAAAATGGAATTCAAAGCTCATTATCATGAATTTGATAAAATAATTTTATTTTTAAGTGGTAAAGTTAAATATAATATTGAAGGACAAACATATCAATTATTTCCTTATGATATCGTCTTTGTTCCCCATAATTGCATTCATTATCCAATAATCAATGATACAACAACATATGAACGCATTATCATCTATATTAATCCTAACTATTTAAAGAATCAAACAGATAACAATGATAAATTAGATTTTTGTTTTAAATACACACAAGATAACAATTCATACGTTATGAACTTGGATAATATTAATGAAAATGATATTTTAAAACAGATACAAAATTTAGAGCTATCTTCTAATGATACAGGATTTGCCCATAATTTATATAATAACTTAAAGTTTTTGGAATTCATGATTTTAATAAATAGAGCTATCATCAATGATAATAAAAATTTAACTATTTATCATAAAGTTTCTTATGATAAAACCATAAACTCAGTCATTGACTATATAAATGAACATTTATTTACAGAATTAAATATTGATTACTTAGCCAATCGCTTTTTTGTAAGCAAATATTATTTAATGAGAAAATTTAAATTAAAAACAGGTTACAGTATTCATCAATATATATTAAATAAACGTTTAATATTTGCCAAAGAAAAGATTAAATCTGGAATAGCTTTAACGCAGATATGTTTTGATTGTGGTTTTAAAGATTACTCCACCTTTTCAAGAACATTTAAACAGATATTTAAACAAACACCTAGAGAGTTTAAAAAATCTCTAAATGAAAGAATAGATATATATAAAGAGGCTAAACAATATGAATAATATACTTGAACTTCCCCAATTAATAGCAAAATTTGGTTATAAAATACCTGAAAATCAAATAATTTTAGTGAGCGGAGGTAATGCTCCTGATGCACAATGGTTAAAATCTATCAGTGAAGGAAAAGACGTGTTTTGTGCTGACCATGGTATAGATATCTGTAAGCAAGCAAATATCAAACCAGTCCAATTGATAGGTGATGGTGATAGTGCCTCTTCTGAAGCATGGCAATGGGCAGTGGATAACAATGTAACTATAACAAAAGTTCCCACCAAAAAAGATGTTACTGATACACAATTAGCACTACAAATAATAGATGATAAATATCCTGCATCAACTGTTATTTTAACAGGTGCATGGGGTGGACGCTTTGACCATGCTTTTAGCAGTATATTCAGCTTTAACGGTATGTTAAAATCAAATTTTTATGGCTGTATCGCCGATGATAAGGAAATATTGTTCTTTTTACATAATGAAGAACACTTAACATTAAATCTCAAACAACATCCTAAAGCTATTTCTCTTCTTCCTTTATGTGGTACGTCTAGTGGTGTCAGTATTGATGGTGTATATTGGCCACTTGACCAAGTCATGCTCAATAATAATCTTCCTTATGCTGTCAGCAATGAAATAGATAGCAAAGAAAATACCATCTGGATATCTCAAAAACAAGGTATACTAGGTGTATATCTATATTTTGAATAAAAATCATTTTAATAGAAAAGCAAGATACAATTACTTAGTATCTTGCTTTTTTACTCAAAAAACATATGGTTCTCTGCCAGAAAAATCAGCTATTGTGCCATGAGGATTTTCTAGATAAAATACTTTAAAAATAGGATTATCTGCTGTTTTATACTGACTTTTAATAATAGGATTATTCATACAAGCTTCTTTTATTTCCTTATTTTCTTCAAAAACAACTTTTCCATTTAAACGAAGCCATGCATATTGAGGAGAAGCAATAGATATTTCAATATATGGATTTTTTTGCATATCTTTATAAACATCTTTAGTATTATTTGTGCTAAACCAAAGTTTATTATCTGTTGCCAAAACAAACATAAATGGTCTACATTTTGCTTTGCCATCTCTACCAACTGTAGCAAGATATTGTACAGGATTTTGCTGTAAAAATTCAATTACTTTTTTCATCATAAAAACCTCCTAAAAAATTTAACTGCTTTATCTTTGCAAAACTTATTTTATACTCGCTATATATAGCTGTAAAGTAAGCACTTTTTTGTTATTTAGTTACCTCTAAGTAACAATTATATAAACTATAGGATTTTTTATAGATAAAAATTTTTAAATATAATTCATAAATTGACTTTCTTAATTTTCATTTATATAATAAATAATAATTTATCTAGAAATGGTGAACATATTATGCTAAAAACAAAAAATTTACCCCAATGTCCTGTAGAAACAACACTTATGTTAATAGGTGATAAATGGAAAGTATTAATTTTACGTGATTTAGCTTCAGGAACAAAAAGATTTGGTGAACTAAAAAAATCTCTAGGAAATATTTCTCAAAAAGTGTTAACAACTCAATTAAGAGATATGGAAAAAAACGGTCTTATTTATCGAACAGTATATGCTGAAGTTCCTCCACGTGTTGAATACACTTTAACCGAAACAGGTATTAGTTTAAAACCTATTCTAGAAGCAATGAAAACTTGGGGCGAAGCTTATCAAATGAAACTATCTCAATAAAAAAAGCGTTATAATCTGTAAATAAATGATTATAACGCTTTTTTTATTTAATTTTCTTCAGTAACTACATCACGTCTTAAAATTGTATATGGCACAACAGGCTTATCCATTTTCATAGTTATAATCTGTTGTGGATGTGGTGCTACTTCTATGGAAATACCTTCATCATTAAACATTTCTGTAATAGTTTGTTTAAATAAAGGTGCATCAGGCTGGAAGAATTCTATTTCTTGTCCAACGGTTAAATGATTACGTTGCTGTATAGTAGCAATTTTTGTTTCTTCATCATAATCAAGTACTAAGCCTACAAAATCAGATGTATGTTCATAAGATGTTGTATTATAGATTTGATCATCACAAGAAGTTTTATGATAAGAGAAACCACTTGTATATTCACGATGAGAAACTTTATTTAATTCATCTATCCATTCTTGTTTGATCGTAAATTCTTCTGGATTTTCAAAATAACTATCAATAGCATGACGATATGCACTTACTACGCTAGCTACATAATGAATAGATTTCATACGACCTTCAATTTTTAAACTATCTACACCACATTCAATGATGTCTTTTAGATAAGGAAGCAAACACATATCTTTAGAATTAAAGAAATATGTTCCATTTTCATCTTCAGTTACAGGGAAAAATTGACCAGGACGTTTTTCTTCAGTCAAATTATATTTCCAACGGCAAGGTTGTGTGCATGCTCCACGATTAGAATCTCTACCTGTTAAATAATTACTGATTAAGCAACGACCAGAATAAGAAATACACATTGCACCATGTACAAACATTTCTAATTCTACATCAGTTTTTTCGCGAATTTCCTTTATTTCAGCAAAGGAAAGTTCACGAGCTAATACAACGCGTTCTGCTCCTAAATCTTGCCATGCTTTGACAGCTCTCCAATTAGTATTATTAGCCTGTGTACTAACATGTACTTCAAGACCAGGTACTTCATTTTTTATGAGCATGAATAAACCAATATCAGATACTAAAACAGCATCAACTCCAACCTCTACCAATTCTTGTAGATATGGTAAAATCTCATTTATATCATTATTATGCGGAAAAATATTTGCTGTTACATAAACTTTTCTACCACGTTCATGAGCAAATTTAACGCCTTCAATCATTTCTTCTTTAGAAAAATTACCGCCATAAGCACGAAGCCCAAAACGTTTTCCGCCAAGATATACAGCATCTGCTCCATATAAAATAGCCATTTTCAATTTTTCTAAATTTCCTGCTGGTGCTAATAATTCAGGTTTTTTTATTGTATTTTGCATTGTTCCTCCAAATAATTAATTAGTTTTCAATCTTTTAGTTAAAGCTAAGCCATCGCCATTTTCAAAAATCTCTGTTGTAAATTTATCTGTATCACTTACCATAGCAATGTATTCACGCAATCTTTTTACAATAGTCTTATATCGACGAGGGGGCTTTTCTTCACTCATTACATATCCACGGAATAATACATTATCAGCCAAGATAATTCCATCATCAGCTAATAATGGCAATACTTTTTTTAAATAATCAGGATATTGCCCTTTCGCTGCATCGATAAAAACCATATCAAATTTATAATTTTTATCTAGCTTTCCTATATTTTCAGCAGCATCACCTAAGATTATTTCAATCTGATCCTTGTATTTAGATTGATTTATAAAATTTTGAGCTTGTGTTGCACGATCCTCATCTAATTCCAAAGAAATAATCTTTGCATTTTCTGCACCATAATAAATAGTTAATAGTGCAGAATATCCTATCGCAGTACCAATTTCTAAAACTCTTTGTGGCTTATATTTTTTTATTATATCAATAAAAACTTTTCTGCCGTTTTCATTGATGATTGGTACTTTATTTTCTTTTGCAAAATCTTCCATTTGCTTAAATAAAGCTTCCACGTTTTAATTCCTCTTAATTATTATTTATTCACCATATATTTCATCAATAACTTTTAAATGTTCATCATACGTTACACTATAATGATTATGCCCTTCACTATCTGCCACAAAATACAAATAATCTGTATTTGCTGGATATAACACAGCCTCAATAGAAGCAAGACCAGGATTTCCAATAGGGCCTGGCGTCAAACCTTCATGTTGATACGTATTATATGGAGAATCAAGCTTTGTATCTTCAATGCTAAATTCTTCCTTATGTTCATCTAAAGCATATTGGATAGTCGCATCAGATTGTAACATCATATGATTTTCTAGTCGTTTGAAAAATACATCAGCAATAATTGGTCTATCTTCTGCAAACTTAGCTTCTTTTTCCACTAAAGATGCCATAGTTACTAATTTAAAAATAGATAAATTTTCCTCTTTAGCACGTTCACGCATTTTACTATTTAATCTATGGTCAAAATTATCTACCATGATTTGCATGATTTGTTTTGCACCATAAGACCTATCAATATCGTAAGTATCAGGAAATAAAAAACCCTCTACAGCATATTTGATATCCTTATTTTCTGTAGCTTCTTTCATATAATCATATGGAGTATAATCTTTTGCTACCTTACAAAATTCTTCTTTTGTAGTCAAATTTTCTTTTTCTAATAAATTAGCAATATCTTCTACAGTGAAACCTTCTGGAATAGTTATTCTCACCACTTGACTTTCTGGTCCTTGAACCAATCTATCAAGTACAGAATTTATATTCATACCTACGCGAAAATAATAAATTCCTTCTTTAAATTGGGTATCTTTACCTTCCAAGCGAGCTAAAATGCGAAAACCAAGACCATTGTTTATTATAGCATGTTCTTGCAAATTTTGAGCAATTTCTGCTGTAGACATGCCACTTTCTATATTTATAGAAATATTATCGCCATGACCTTCATCATCACCGATGAAAAATAAATTATATCCGCCTAAAAATATTAATACTACAGCCAAGCCAATTCGAACTTGATATTTAGTAGTAGTTAATATAGATTTTATCTTTTCCCACATAAATAATTAATCACCATCTCACTTAGCTATATTTAATATTTTTGACGTTCCTTCAATGCACGTTCAACATCACGTTTGGCAGCTTTTTCTGCTAAAGCTTGACGTTTATCATAATTTTTCTTACCAGTAGCAAGACCTAAAGCAACTTTTGCTCTACCTTTGCTAAAATAAACTTTTAATGGTACTAACGTAAAACCTTTTTCTTTGATCTTACTGGATAATTTCACTATTTCCATTTTATGCATCAGTAATTTTCTAGCACGAAGTGGATCATGATTGAAAATATTTCCCTGTTCATAAGGGCTGATGTGCATATTATCTAAAAAGATTTCATTATTTTTGATTTTAGCAAAGCTATCTTTTAAATTAGCTTTACCAGCACGAAGAGATTTAACTTCTGTACCCACTAAAACAATTCCAGCTTCATATGTTTCATGAATAAAATAATCATGACGAGCCTTTCTATTTTCACAAACAATTTTTACACTTGCATTTTTCTTTCCCATAAAATCAACCTTACTTATTATCTAAAATATTTATTTCTTACGGCGTTTGCCTTTTGAAACTCTATCTCGCACACGTTCTTTAGATCCACTTTTTTTGCGAGATTTCTTCGTATAGATTTTATCATAAAAAGCACTTTTCTTGTTATCTTTTTTCTTGCTTTCTATCTTAGTAATAGATTTTTTCTTTTTCTCCTCTATTTTTTTATGCTCTTTATCTTTACGTTTTTTGCGTTTATATTTATCCGCTTGCTTTTTACTAGCTTTATTTTCTCTAGCAAAATTTTCTTTTATCTTTAAATCTTTTTTTACATTATTATTAATTTCTGTAAAAAATGGTTTAGCGATTATATCATCTTCAAAAACAAGAGGCATTTTACCATTATCTTTTAAGATAAAATCAATAGCACGCTCTTTTATACTTGCCCTTGTCAAAATAACAGTTACTTCATCACCTAAACGATATCTGAAATTAGTCATTTCACCAACAAGAGCATATTCTTTTTCTACATATTCATAATAATCATTTACCATAGTAGATACATGAACTAGACCTTCGACACCATTATCTAATTCTACAAAAATGCCAAAAGCTGTAACACCACTGATAATACCATGGAATTCATCACCCAAGAAACGAGCCATATATTCGATTTCTTTAATTAAAGTTGTCTCGCGTTCCGCTTCTGTAGCCACTCGTTCTTGTTTAGATGTATGTGTAGCTACTTCAGGTAATCTTGATTTTAACTTTTCTTGACGTTCTGCTGTCATTTTTCCACTTAATTGTTCTTTTAATAAACGATGAACGATTAAATCTGGATAACGTCTAATCGGTGAAGTAAAATGCGTATAATATTTAGCAGCCAAACCAAAATGCCCCAAATTTTCTGCCTTATACTTAGCTTGTTGCATACTACGTAAAGCTACAGCAGAAATGATTTTTTCTTCTGGTTTTCCTTTTATAGAATTTAATACTTCTTGAATAGCTCTAGGCTCAATTTCACCTTCAGTATTGCGATTAAGATGTAAATTAAAATTAGCCAATAATTCATTTAAGGCAAACATTTTATCTTCTACAGGTTCTTCATGCACACGATAAATAAAAGGCAATTCTTTTCTAGCCATATGTTCAGCTACGGTTTCATTCGCCACTAACATACATTCTTCAATGATAGATTCACCTAAGCCATGTTCACGTTTTACAAGGCCTACAGCTTGACCTTTAGCATTTAATTTTACTTTAACTTCAGGAATATCAAAATCTATAGAGCCACGCATTTGACGTCGTTTATTTAAAACTTTATATACTGCTTCTAAATTATGCAACAATGGCAAAATATCTTGGTTATCTTCAACCATTTGCGTATCTTTTTCTACTAAGATACGATTTACTAACTTATAAGTTAATCGGCGATATACATGAATAACTGTAGGGAAAATATCGTATTTGATCACAGTACCATTTGCGTCGATTTCCATTTCCGCACACATGGAAAGTCTATCTTCACCAGCATTTAAACTACAGATACCATTAGATAATTCTACAGGTAACATAGGAATAACTCTATCCGCCAAATATACACTTGTACCACGATTATAAGCTTCTTTATCTAAAGGTGAAAAAGCTTTTACATAATGACTGACATCAGCAATATACACACCTAAGAAAAAATTACCATTTGGCAATTTTTCAGCATAAACACCATCATCTAAGTCCTTAGCATCTTCACCATCAATAGTTACTATTTGTAAATGGCGTCTATCTTTACGTTTATTACATTCTGCTTTACTAGGTACTTGTTCAATTTGTTTAGCTTCTTCTTGTACATCTACAGGAAATTGCTCTGCCAAATCATATTGACGCATTACAGATAAAATATCTACACCAGGAGCACCTATTTTCCCCAAAACTTCTACAATCTTACCTTCTGGACTGTGATTTTTCGTAGGCCATTTAGTGATTTCAGCCACTACTTTCATGCCCACTTTTGCTCCATTAAAATTACGACCTTCAATAAAAATATCTTGATTTAAACGATTATCATCTGGAACTACAAAACCAAAAGTTCTACTGCTCTCAAAAGTACCTACAACTTTATTATTAGCACGCTCTAAAATGCGAATTACTTCACCTTCACGCTTAGAAAAATTACTTCTTTCAGTAGTGATGCGTACTAATACTTTATCATTATTCATCGCTGAATTTAACATACCAGCAGGAATGAAAATATCATCAACTTTAGCTTTGCCTTCTTCTAATCCATTATCTGGAATAACAAAGCCAAAGCCTTTAGACGTGATGCTCATTTTACCTACAACTAAATTCATATGTTTTGGCAAACCAAATAAACCACTTCTATTTTGAATGAGTAAATTTTTCTTCTCTAATTCTTCCATAGCAGTTGGCAATTGTCTTATTTCATCTGCTTCTAAAGCTAAAGCATATAATAAATCTTCTTGACTCATCGGTCTTTTAGCCTTAGTTTGCATATATTCCATTATTTTTTCTTGTAAATTCATAAATTTATCCTCTATCTAAAATCTCCAAATAATTTATTTCAAAAAATCTTCAATCTTGCTAAATAATTTATCATGTTCAATATCCAAAGTTACTAAATGACCAGAAAAATTCAATTTAAATAATTCTTTGTCTTTACTGCCAACATGATCATAAATATACTGACCACTTTCTTCTTTAACAGTGTGATCATTTTTACTTTGAACAATTAATATTGGTTTAGAAATTTCTGGTAGAATTTCTTTTGTTTTTGCTATTATATCTAATAATTGATGAACGCAGACAAGAGGCATTTTATTATAAGATACATTATATCTCTTAGCTAGTTCAGGTAATTCTCTTCTATTTTTACGTTGATATCGTCCCACTGATTTTTCAAGTGGTGGTAAAAATCTTAAATTGCGTTCATTAGCTATATATACAGGAGCAGACATTGAGATTATTTTCTTTACAGGAAAATCTCTACCAATTCTCATAGCTAATAAACCACCCATGGATAAACCAATAACAGAAATCTCACTACATATACCGCGTAATAAATGATATCCATCACACGCACTGTGATACCATTCATGCCAATTTGTATGAGCCATTTCCTCTACAGTTGTACCATGACCAGCCAATCGCACACCTAGCACAGTATAGCCTTGTCTATATAAATAATTTCCTAATAATATCATTTCAGAAGGCGAGCCTGTAAATCCATGTATCAATAATACACCTTTTGAACCTCCAGGTAATAAAAATGGCTCTGCACCACTAATAATCATAAAAATACCTCCTAAATCTAAAAATATTATTAAAATAAATTAATAATCAAAATGTTAAATTCTATGATAAAAAAAATTCCCTATCTACTTCAAATTAATTCAAATAGATAGAGAATAATTTTTTATGCTACCATCTTAGCTATGATTAAAGTAATTATCATAAACAGCACTGCGAAAAACACAGTAAAACGAGCCATTAGAGCATCCATACCACGAGCACTGCTACTAAAAGCTGTCTCATTTTGTCCTGATAAACTTCCCATACCAGCAGTTTTACCTTCTTGCATAAGTACGGAAGCAATCAATCCAATCGCTACTAACGCATCTATAATCATCAAAATAGTTAATAACATATTTATCCTCCCCACAAACTTAAACCTGCTAGTACTATAATAGCATATCTGTATCTTTGATTACAAGTTATAAATTCGCTAGAATAAAGCCCTATAAAATCAGACCTTTATATAAATAGATTTTCTAATGTCTTCTATAAAATATTACATAATATTTTGTGGTTTTCCCTCAATCCATTTTGCAATATTTTCCAAAGCTATAATAGCTCTTTTCTGCATAGCTTCTTGCGTATCAAATCCAATATGTGGAGATAAGACAATATTTTTTGCAGTTAACAATGGGTTTTCTGCTCCAATAGGTGGTTCTGTATCAAAAACATCAATGCCTGCACCAGCAATTTTTCCCTTATTTAAAGCATCAGCTAAAGCTTGCGTATCGATAACTTTTCCTCTAGCTGTATTGATTAAAATAGCATTTTTCTTCATTAAAGCAATTTTTTCTGCATTTATCATACATGTAGTTTCTTTTGTAAGTGGCATATGCAGTGAAATAATATCGCATTCTTTCAAAATAGTATCCATATCCACAAATTTAAATTCACTATTTTCAGGAATATGTCTGCGATAACAATATACTTCACAACCAAAAGCTTTAGCTAATTTTGCTACTTTTAAACCAATAGCACCTGCTCCAATAATACCAAATTTTTTATGACAAAGTTCTAACCCGCGAAGACCATTACTTGTTTCATGATTTTTTGTAGCTACACTACATTGTGCTAATTTTCTATATAGACTGATACACATACCGATTACAAGCTCGCTGACAGCTTCATTTGCATATCCTGAACAATTAGAAACTAAGATATCATGTTCATGACAATAATCCATATCTACATGGTCTACACCAGTAAAAGCAACAGAAAGCATTTTTAAATTACTACATGCTTTTAAAACATTTTCTCTATATGGTTTATTAGCTATTATCACTGCATCAGCATCTTTACAGCGTTTGATTTTTTCTTCATCGCTATCTGCTAAAGAATTATAATACTTGATTTCTACATCTTGAGGTAAAATATCTTTTGCTAATTCATTCAAAGTTTTTTCATCTATACCTATTGTTTCTGCTACAACTAATTTTAAACTCATAAATCCACTTCCTAACCATAAATTTATCCACTATAAAAATTTATTCGCTATTAAATAATAAATACCTGCAAATTAAATTCTAGCCAAATATATTTATATATCCTATAATTACATCAAATAAAAATTTTAGAAGGTGCTTTTATGGAATTTCGTTTATTAAAATATTTTTTAATGGTAGCTCGCGAAGAAAATATAACAAAAGCAGCTAATTTGTTGCATATTACACAGCCCACTTTATCTAGACAACTTATCCAATTAGAAGAAGAACTCGGAGTAACTTTATTTCAACGAAGTAAACATCGCATTATTTTAACTGAAGATGGTATGTTATTGCGTCGTCGTGCTAAAGAAATAATTTCTTTGATGGAAAAAACACAACAAGAATTGACAAAAGAATGCGATGATTTAGTTGGAGAAATTTCTATAGGTTGTGGGGAAACTCAAAATATGTCATATTTATCTCAAAAAATAAAGGATTTCCATAGAGTTCATCCATTAGTAAAATTCCATATTCATAGTACTACTGCAGATGAAATTAAAGAACGTATAGAAAATGGTCTTTTAGATATGGGATTAGTAACTGAACCTGTTGATATCAGTAAATACAATTTTATTCGATTACCTAAAAAAGAAGAATGGGGCATTTTAATTCATGAAAAGCACCGATTAGCACAGAAAAAATTCATCACACCAGATGATCTAGTCAATGAACCACTAATCATTACCAAACGTACAGCAGTGCAAAATGAATTGATTAATTGGTTTAATAATTCTCCAGAAAAATTAAATATTGTAGCAACGTATAATCTAATTTTAAATGCTGCTAATATGGTAAAACATCAAATAGGTATAGCCCTTTGTTTTAATCTTAATCTTGGTGATTTTTACCATGAATTAAAATTTATACCTTTATACCCAGAAATAAAAACTGGTGCTGTACTCATTTGGAAGAAAAATCATATATATTCACAAACTATGTCTCATTTTATCCAAAGTATTAAAAATGCTTAAAAGGCATTATTTATTATTAAATATAAGTATTAGTCATAATTAAATAAATATATTACAATGTAGGTGTTCAAAGAAATAGAATACCTACTTTTTTATTTTGCAAAATAAAATACTTAATTATTAAATTCAATAAAAACGAAATAAGGAAGTATTAATATGACAATTGATGAAGCTAGTAAACGCTATAATATTCCCCTAGAAATCTTACATGAATATGAAAAATGGGGGTTATGTAATGCAGTAAAAAAAGTCATGGGTTCATGGCAATATGATGATAGTGATTTAGAAAATCTAAGCTTAATTATGACTTTACATGATATTGGCTTTAATATTAACGAAATCGAAAATTATATGCGATTATTATTAGATAAAAATAACAATGATAATTTGCAATTATATAGTTTAAATAAAAAACGCAATGAACTTCTTGATGAAATTCATTTCCGTGAAAAGCAATTAGAACGCTTAAACTATCTCCGTTACAAAATCGAACATAAATATACTAAATAATTTGAAAAATTCTATTGACTTGGAGTTAGCTACAAGGATTAAGATTAAATTATAAAACGAGGTACTTAAAGATGGATAAACTTACATTAAACAACCAAGTAACAATACCACTTACAGGATTAGGTGTATATCAAATAAATAATCTTGATGAATGTGAACATACTGTATTAAATGCTTTAAAAATGGGTTATCGCTTAATAGATACAGCCGCTTGTTATGGCAATGAAAAAGCCGTTGGCAAGGCAATCAAAAAAAGTCAAATTCCTCGTAAAGATATTTTTATATCCTCTAAAGTTTGGATACAAGATGCTGGGTATCAAAAAACAAAACAATCATTTGCTAAAACATTAGAAAATTTGCAAACAGATTATTTAGATTTATATCTTATTCATATGCCTTTTGGTGATTACCACGGCAGTTGGCAAGCTATGGAAGAATTATATGCTTCTGGAAAAATAAAAGCTATTGGCGTTTGTAATTTTCTACCAGATAGATTAGTTGATTTAATTTTAAGTCATAATATTATACCAGCAATTAATCAAATAGAACTTCATTTACTTTGTCAACAACAAGAATTATTAAAACTCATGAAAAAATATGATATAAAACCTATGGCATGGGCTCCATTTATTGAAGGCAAAGAAAAAATTTTTGAAAATCATCTATTGATTTCTTTAGCTAAAAAATATAACAAAACTACAGCACAGATTATTTTAAAATGGCTAAGACAAAATAATATCATCAGTATTCCAAAATCTACAAATTATACACATCTTCAAGAAAATATACAACTAAATAATTTTACTTTAACAGCAGAAGAATTAGATGCTCTTACTCAATTAGATAAAAAACATAGCATCATTCTTGATTTACACGATATAAACGAAGTTTATCGCTTACACAATATTAAATTTATTCAATAATAGATAATCTACAATAAAGGAGAAATAATTATGCAATATAGATATTTAGGTAAAGATAAATTAAAAGTATCTGCTTTAGGTTTAGGCTGTATGGGATTTACTCAAAGTTATCCGCCATATCTTCCTGAAAATGAAGCTATCTTCGTATTACAGCAGGCCGTTGATTTAGGCATTAACTTTTTTGATACAGCTGAAGTATATGGTCCATATACAAATGAAGAATTATTAGGCAAAGCATTAAAACCATATCGTTCCCAAATTGTTCTCGCTACAAAATTTGGTTTTGATTTAGCTCATAAAATGGATAATGCTAATCGACCTATATCTCTTTCTAGTAAACCTAAAGATATTCGTAATGCACTTGAAGGCTCTTTGAAACGATTGCAAACAGATTACATTGATTTATATTATCAACATCGTGTTGATCCACAAACTCCAATTGAAGAAGTAGCTGAAACTATGAAAGATTTAATCAAAGAAGGTAAGATTTTGCATTGGGGATTATCTGAAGCTAGTGCTAAAACCGTTCGTAAAGCCCATGCTATTTGCCCTGTAACCGCTGTTCAAAGTGAATATTCCATGTGGTATCGTGAAGTTGAACAAGAATTATTACCTACTCTTGAGGAACTTAATATCGGTTTTGTTCCTTTCAGTCCTTTAGGTAAAGCTGTTTTAACAGGACGATTTAATAAAGATACTCATTTTGCTAAAGATGATTTTCGCAGTCAAATACCTCGTTTCAATAGCGAAAATTTAAATCACAACTATATTTTAATCGAATATGTGCAAAAATTAGCACAAGAAAAACAAGTTTCACCTGCACAAATTGCTCTTGGTTGGCTTTTAGCTCAAAAACCTTGGATAGTACCTATTCCTGGAACTAAAAAAGTTTCTCGACTACAAGAAAATATCAATAGTATAAATGTAAAATTCTCTGCTGAAGAATTATCCATGATTAACAAGTATTTAAACTCAATTACTATTCAAGGTGCAAGATATCCTCAATCACAAGAAAATTTAATAGATAAATAATAAAGGAGTGTTTACTATGTCAAATACATTAATAGTTTATTATTCTCATTCTGGAAATACTCGCAAATTAGCAAATTTAATTGCTCAACAAATAGATGCAGATTGCTTAGAAATCATACCAGAAAAGCCATATCCTAATGATTATACTAGTGTAGTAAATCAAGCTAAACAGGAAATATCTCGCAATTTTCGACCTGCTTTAAAAAATGCTCAAATTAATTTAAATAAATATACTACTATCTTTATAGGTTCACCAAACTGGTGGAGTAGCATTGCACCACCAATTGCTACTTTCATTGATACTAATGATCTTTCGGCAAAAAAAATCATTCCATTCTGTACTCATGGTGGAGGTGGCTTTGGCCATATTCCTCAAGATATAAAAAGACTTTGCAAAAATACTACTGTCTTAAATGGATTTGCTAATTATGGTAGCAGTATTAATCTACAAGAAGTAAAAAAATGGTTATCCAAACTAGACATTTGATTATTTTTCATCCATAAACATAAGGAGTATATCATGAATAAACAACTTAAATTAAATTTATTAATCGATATTTGTATGTTTATTTTGTTATTGGGTTGTATGTCATATTCCTTAATCGGCATTAATATACATGAATATATAGGAATTGCTCTATGCATATTATTTATTATTCATTGTTTTAATCACCAAAAATATTATTACTCTTTATTTCATTTTAAATTTAATTTACAAAAAATAATCTTTTTTATCATAAATTTAGGAACTCTTATTTCCATGTTAGGTTTAATTATATCCAGTCTTATTTTTCTTGACTATATTCCTAATATATATGATATCAACCTAATAAATTTTGCTCGTATTATGCATTTATTATCTGCATATTGGGGATTTTGCTTTATCAGTCTTCATTGTGGATTACATTGGAAAATGATTTATAATTTAATTTTAAAAAGGCTACCTATAGCCATAAATAAAATATTACAAGCATTTCCTAAAATAAATTTAATTTTATCCTTAATTATTGCTTTTTACGGTTTAAATTCATTTCTACATTATGATTTATTATCGTATATGTTTTATCAAAATAACTTTGTGTTTTTTGATCCTACACAATCCCTACTATTATTTATATTAGATTATATATCTATTAGTGGATTGTTTATAACACTTGCACATTACGGATTAAAATTAATTCCAATATCTGATTTTAAATTCTGCTTAAAAAAAGATAATATACACATATCTTAATTATTAAATCATCAATGATTATTACGAAAGTAGGTGATTTTCATGAAAAAGATTATTTTACTCTTAAGTTTATTAATTACAACTATATTTTTTACAGCTTGTAGTGCAGAACCACAAACTACAAATAACACAACAAATACAAATGTAGCAACAACAACTTCGTCTAATCAACCAGAAACTAATACGAATATAAATCAAAAAATTATAAAATTAACAACATCTAATAATGATATTATTACCTTAGAATTAAACAATAGTCCTGCTGCTAATGATTTATATAATCAACTTCCTTTATCTATTAATCTAGAAAATTATAGTAATAACGAAAAAATATTTTATCCTCCTCAAAAATTATCTGTAGAAAATACACCTAAAGCTACACCCAAAATTGGAACTTTAGCTTATTATGAGCCATGGGGAGATGTCGTTATTTTCTACGATGATTTCCATGCTAATAACGATTTATACGAACTAGGACATGTTATTTCTGGTGAAGATATAGTATCCGAGCTATCAGGCACAGTAACTATTGAAGCTATCTCTAATTAAGAGGGAATTTATTATGAATCGTAGAGAATTTATAAAATTAAGTGGTTCAGGTTTATTGACTTTATTTCTAAGTGGTTGTGGATTATCTGCATTAACAAATAAACCTGAAGCATCAGTTAATGCTAATGAACATATAGGGGAAAATAAAATGAAAATCGTAGTTATTACAGGTAGTCCTCATAAAGCAGGAACTTCAGCCCTATTAGCTGATAAATTTATCGAAGGAGCAACAAGTGCTGGGCATGAAGTCTTTCGTTTTAATTCTGCATTTGAAGATATTCATCCTTGCCAAGGTTGTGATTATTGCGGTATGAATGGGCCTTGTATTCAAAATGATGCTATTGAACAAACACTCATGCCAAAATTAATCAGTGCTGATTTAATTGTTTTAATTACACCTCTTTATTATTATGGTATGTCTGCACAAATAAAAACTGTTGTTGATAGATTTTATTCACGTACAGGCTCATTACATCATAAAAAATCAATTTTAATGGCAACTGCTTATAATAGTGCTGATTGGACTATGGAAGCTTTAGTTCACCATTATGAAACACTTGTGCGTTATATGGAATGGCAAGATATCGGCAAAATTTTGGCCATTGGTTGTGGCTCTCATCCTATCATTGAACGTACAGATTTCCCTAATCAAGCATATCAATTAGGCTATAACCTTTAATAAAATTCATTTAAAAGTGAGGGATATTTATGAAATACTTACTATCTATATTGACCTTTTGTAGTGTTTTATTCTTAGGCATAAGTTCTAGTTTTGCTAGTTATCAAGCTGGTTCTTTAACAGCAAAACAACAAGCTATTATTCCCATCGCTTCTTATACAGCTACTGGAGATTTAAATAATTTAAAAACAGCTGTAAATGAAGGCTTAGATAGTGGATTAACCATTAATGAAACAAAAGAAATAATGGTTCATCTCTACGCTTATTGTGGTTTTCCTCGTGCCTTAAATGGTCTTGCTACTGTAGATGAAGTTTTATCCGAACGACAAAGCAAAAATATTCATGACACTATGGGCAATGATGCAACACCACTACCAGCAAATACAGATATTTTAGCTCTAGGTACTAGAGTTCAAACTCAATTAGCAGGAGCACCAGTGAATATTGCTAGTTCTTCTGGTATTGATTACATGTTGAAAGCACATCTCTTCGGTGATTTATTTGCTCGCGATATCTTGACTTATCCAGAACGTGAAATAGCTACAATCTCTGCTTTAGCAAGTATGAACGGAACAGAAAGTCAACTTTTATCCCATCTAAATATTGGTATCAATGCAGGACTTAGCAAAACTCAATTACAAGATATAATCAATACTTTAGATGCAAAAGTTAATACCCAAATAGCCAAACATGCCCAAGAAACCCTAAATAACTATCTTGCCTCTTCTAAATAAAATATCATATAAAAAAAGATACACCTTAAAAGTTATTTCAATTAACCTTTGAGGTGTATTTTTTTTATAAACTAAATGCTATTTAATTAAAATGTAGGTCTAAATTCTATTTTAGGTTCAACACCATATACCATTTCTACTAAATCGTCTTGACCATGTTCTAACACTCTGACTAAGTTAGTAATTTGTTGACGATATGCTTCTTCGGAATGGTAATATATAATAACATGTTTAGATTTTTGTATAACCTCATTTATTACATCTTTATCTGTTACATCTAATGAATGACCATAAATATATACGTTATCAATACCTTCATTTAACCATTTTTTATATTTACAACCTGTTTTTTTATAAATACGTTGAAAATACTTTTTAAAATATATACAATCTAAATTTTTATTTTTACTTTCATCATGTAAAGTTTCATTAGTACCAAAAACTAAATTGTGTTTTCCCAATTGACCATGTATAAAATCTATATGATCATCAAGATATAATATATCATTTTTATTTTTTATATAAGTTTCTCTAAATGTATCTGTATAATTAAAACTTAATAAATGAGTAATATTATAAGCTATATCTAAAATCAGATTATTTTCTTTAACATGATTAGAATATATTTCTTTAAGTAAATATACTTCTAACAAATAAATTACTTCATCTAAATTTTTCTCTAAATTTTTTATTTCATTTTTAACATCAATTAATGACTTTCCAATATAAATTATATTATTATTATATAATTCTTTTTCTTTATTTTTTACAATATTTCCTATTTCTGCTTCTATGTCTATCCAATTATCATTTAAATCATTCTCTTTATATAAATGTTTAAATAATATATTGTCTTCCGATTTCTTCAAAATAAAAGCAATAATTTCTTCTTTTAAACTTTTGGTTATATTTCTTTTATTTTGTGGTTCATTTTTACTAAAAATATTTGCTATGACACTTGTATATAATTCAAGATCAATATTTCTATTTCCGTTATCTTTTAATAATATTTCTAGCTCTCTTTTTATTTCCTTTGAACGTCTATAATACATTTGATATCCATTTTCAGTTATTAAATTAGGACGTTTTAGAATAGTCTTTCTTAATGCTGTATTTTTAATTATGTTATCAATAATATTATTATCTATCATCTTTTTTATAACATTTTTTAAAAGTTTTAAATCTTTGGATTGAATACCTTTATAATAATTTAAAAAATCACCATATTTTGTTTTTAAATTATGTGCTATATCAAAACCATTACCTACAATTAATAAATTATTATTTTTACAAAATTCATATTTAAACTTATAAATATTATTTTCTTCTTTTTGCTCTTTATACACAATTTTATAATTTGAAAAATGTTTGTTTATGAAATTATCTACAAATGGCATCATCAATTCTTTTATAAATCTATCATTATAATCATCTAAAATCTGAAAAGATATGTAAAGCGATAATCTGCCTTTTCTGTATTCTCCATCATCTAATATTTTATAAAATATTTTGCTATTAGGTTCATCATATTCGCTGTCTATTTTAAAATCCCCTTCAATTATGGAAAATAATTTTTTCTCAGATTCTAACAAATGACTTAATTCTACAAAAATATTCGCCATACAAAGCACCTCAATAAAATATTAATATAATTAAATCTATAATATATACTATCATTTTTTATATATAATAAAAATAGCACCTAAAATACATTTAATAATATAAAAACCCTTAGGAAGTGATATTTCCTAAGGGTTTTACTTTATATAGATTTTATAATTTAAAAATATACATCGTTTTAAAATGGTAACAAACGCCCTTTTTGAGCTATTTCATACTAAGTTCATACACTTTAACACGTAGAGCCAGAAAGTCAATGAAAACGCACTTCCAAGTGTTGTTAACATTACTGCTCCAGCAGTCAAATTACCGTCGTGTCCCATATTCCTTGCCATGATATAACAGCTTACAGTTGTAGCTGAACCCAACATAATCAATGCTGCGACCAATTTACTTTCTGTAAAGCCCAAATAAATAGCAAATGGCATAAACAACACTACAAATACAACTAATTTCATAACACTACAAACAATAATAGGCTTTATATTTTGACTAAATCCTTGAAACTTAAATGCTGCTCCCATAGCCATAAGCCCCATAGGTGTAGCCAAAACAGCAAGCAAAGATACAGTTTTATGTACAATCACTGGAGTTGGAATTTTCAAAAGTGACCAAATAACACCCACTACTATACCTAATATAATAGGATTAGTAATAATACCTTTAATAGTTTTTTTCATCAAGGCAAAAGTTAAACTACTTTGACCAGGTTTTAATAAAGCCAATACGACAACCGCCATCACATTATACAAAGGCACAGTACCTATTATCATCAAAGACGCCATACCATAATCACCATAAATATTTTGTACAAAAGCCATACCAATTATAGCAGCACTACTGCGATATGCAGCCTGCACAAATTCACCTTGAGAAACATTTTTTCTAAAAGGTATAGAAATAAAAAAAGAAATCAATATACTGAGCAAAGTTGCCCCAAAACAGTATAAAACATATGTAGTATCCCAAGCTTCATAAAAATTAGCTGAGCCAATATCTTCAAATAATAATGCAGGCAAAGCCACCACAAATACAAATTTATTCATTTTTGTAATAAAAGCTTCATCAAATAATCCTATTTTGCGAAAAACCATACCCAATACCATCATCAAAAAGACTGGTATTGTCGCATTCAAGCTAAAAATTAAATTATCCATAAAAACCCTTCCTCATCAAAATTAATAAGTATTTTTTATTATAGCACAAAAATTATATACTAATAACATTTATAAAACTTATTTTTCCATTCAATAATTATAGTTGATACATATATAAAAAAAGAGTAAAATCTAATAAGTGAATTTTTTAACTTAAGAGGTGTTCTCGTGATTAATACATTAGATAAAATAGAACAAAAGATTTTAAATAATGAACGTCTAACAAAAGAAGATGGTTTGGCTCTTTTCGCCTCCAATGACCTTACTCGCATAGGTTATCTTGCAGATTTAGTGCGTAAACGTATCAGCGGAGATTACGTTTATTACAATGTAAATTGTCATTTAAATTTAACTAATATTTGCACAGCTCTTTGTGATTTTTGTGCTTTCGGTTGTGAAACTACAGATAAAAAAGCGTATGCTATGACTATGGAACAAATTTATAATAAAGTAGCCAATGCTTGCAAAGATCCAAATATGAAAAATCTGCATATCGTAAGTGGATTACATCCCGATTGGCCATTTTCTCATTATGTAGACATTATTAAAATGCTCAAAAAAGAATTTCCTCAACTTCACTTAAAAGGTTTTACTGGTGTGGAAATCACTCATTTTGCTAAGATTTCTGAAAAATCTATTCGTGAAGTATTACAAGAACTAAAAGATGCAGGCATTGAAGCTATGCCAGGTGGTGGAGCTGAAATTTTAAATGACCGAATTCGTCAGAAACTCTGCCCTAATAAAGCTACAGCTCAAGAATGGTTAGAAGTTTCTCGCACTGCTCATCAGCTCGGTATCAAGACAAACGCTTCCATGCTCTATGGTCATATTGAAACTATTGAAGAACGTGTAGACCATTTAATCACACTTCGCAATCTTCAAGATGAAACAGGTGGCATTCAGACATTTATTTGCTTCCCATTCCACCCTGCTAATACAAAATTAGGTAAAACTGTTCATCGCACTAATGTTTGGGACGATTTAAAAACTATGGCTATCTGTAGATTAATGCTTGATAACATTCATAATATCAAAGCATATTGGGTAATGCTCACTTTACCTATCGCTCAATTAGCTTTAGGTTTCGGTGCAAATGATGTGGACGGCACTATCAGCGAAGAAAAAATCATGCATGACGCTGGAGCAAATTCACCAAAAGCACTCACTCGTGATAATTTAATCAACTTAATCAAACAAACAGGCAGAATACCTGCTGAATGTGATTGCAATTTTAAGATAATCAGAACATATTAAGCTAATTATTTTGTAAAGGATTTTTATTTATGAATATCAATCAACAAGCTATAACAAAAGCTCAAAATGGAGAGCGTTTATCTTTTGATGAAGCACTATATCTATACAAACACGCTGATATTTTAGACTTAGCTACATGGGCAAGAAAAGCCAAAGAACGTCATAGCCAAAAAGAAGTCTATTATAATATTAACCGCCATATAAATTTATCCAACATTTGCACCGCTAATTGCCCTCTATGTGCTTTTTCTTGCGAAGATGGCGATAAACGAGGTTTTGTCTTAACTAAAGAAGATGTTGAAGCTAAAATCAAAGACACTATTGCTCATGTCAAAGGATTAACAGAAATACACATTGTAAGTTCCCTCCATCCTACTAACGATTTTAATTATTATATAGAAATCATCAAATCCATAAAAAAACTTTTGCCTAATGTGCATATTCAAGCTTTCACACCTGTGGAAATAGTCCATTTTGCCAAGATTTCTCAAAAAAGCATTTACGAAGTCTTAACTATTTTACAACAAGCAGGTCTTGATTCTCTCCCAGGTGGTGGAGCTGAAATTTTAGATGATGAAATCCGTGCTAAAATCTGCCCAAACAAAGCCAATACACAAGAATGGATTGAAACTATAAAAACAGCTCATAAACTTGGTATGAAAACTAATGCTTCTGAACTCTATGGTCATATTGAAACTATAGAACAAAGATTACAGCATTTATTCACACTCAGAGAAATTCAAGATGAAACACATGGTTTCCAAGCGTTTATTTCATTCCCATTTCATCCGCAAAATACTCAATTAGAAAATATAAAGCCGATTACATCTTATGAAAGCTTGCGTTTCATCGCTATTTCTCGACTCGTATTGGATAACATTCCTCATATCAAAGCCTTTTGGATGATGCTCACCTTGCCTATCGCTCAATTAGCCCTTGCTTTTGGTGCTGATGATTTAGATGGTACAGTTGAAGAAGAACAAATCATTCATGCTGCTGGTGCTAAAACAGGTCAGAAAATGACTACTACACAATTACAAAAAATCATCACCGAAACAGGCTATACACCTGTTCAACGTGATTCCTTATATCGAAAAATAAAATAAATTAGAGGTATGATTAATGAACAGACTTTCTGATAAAGAAGCTATTGACCTTTTAAAACATGGTGATATTTTAGAATTAGGTCAACAAGCAAATAAAATCCGCCAAGAAAAACACCCTGGCAATACTGTTACCTTCATTGTAGACCGCAATATCAATTACACTAATGTTTGCCTTAATGAATGTCGTTTCTGTGCTTTCTTCCGTCGTGAAAATCACAAAGACGCTTATTTATTGCCAATAGAAACTATTTTACAAAAAGTAAAAGAAACTCAAGAAGCTGGTGGTACGCAAATTATGTTACAAGGAGGCTTGCACCCTTCTTTACCTTTTGAATATTACTTAAATATGATTAATACCATCAAAACAGCTTTTCCTGATATTGTAATCCATTCTTTTTCTCCTGCGGAAATACTTCATTTTTCCAAGATAGCCAACAAATCTATCAAAGAAACTCTACAAGATTTACGTTCTGCTGGTCTTGCTTCACTTCCAGGTGGTGGAGCTGAAATCTTAGTTGACCGCGTGCGTAAAATTGTAAGCCCTAAAAAAATCATGACAGATGATTGGCTAAAAGTAATGGAAACTGCCCATTCTATCGGCATGGAAAGTACAGCTACTATGGTTTTAGGACTCGGCGAAACTATTGAAGAACGCATTGAACATATGCGACGTGTCCGCGACCTTCAAGATAAAACAGGTGGCTTCAGAGCTTTCATCATGTGGACTTTCCAACCTGGAAATACTCAATTAGGTGGCAATAAATTATCCTCATGGGAATATCTAAAGACTCTAGCTGTATCTAGACTCTATTTTGATAATATCTCTCATATTCAAGGCTCTTGGGTTACACAAGGTCAACAAATTGGACAAATAACATTAGCCTTTGGTGCTGATGATTTAGGTAGTATCATGCTTGAAGAAAATGTCGTTCGTGCAGCTGGTACTGCTTATCAAATGTCCATCGACAAAATGGTAAATACGATCGAAAAAGCTGATTTTAAAGCAGCTCAACGTGATACAGAATATAATATCATTCGTCGATTTTAATAAAATTTAATTAAGGAGATTTTTTATGAATACACAAAACATTCCTCAAGCCGATTTTGCAATTATCGGTGGTTCTGGCACATTATCCAGCAATTTTCCATTAGGTGCTAAATGTGATGATGTAAAAATAATTCAAGACCGCATGATTTTTGATACACCTTATGGCAAAACTACTGAACTTCGCTTATTTGAAGTAGCAGGTACACGCGTTTTAACTTGTAAAATGCATGGTTGGAGAAGTGGTGTCAATCGTGCTGATGCTTCCCGCCAATTATTCTGGACTTTCCGCGAAGCTGGTGTAAAACGCATTTTCTCTGAAGGTGGCGTAGGTACTATCAATAAATTATTAGATACTAGAGATTTTCTCATTCCTGATGATTATCTTGATATGTCTGTTCGCAAAGATGTTGGACTTGAAGGCAAATATTTACTTGTTATGCGTGATGCACTTTGCCCTCAAATGCGTGAAGAATTAATCAAAAATACACGTAAACATTTCAGCGGTAGAATTTTTACACGTGGCACTTATGCTAATACAGACGGTCGCCATTTTGAAAGCCCTGCGGAAATCGCTATGTTAAATGGTCATGCAGATATTGTAGGTCAATCTATCTGCCCTGAAGTATATCTCGCTCGTGAAATCGGAGCTTGTTATGCCGGTCTTTATTATGTAGTAAATTATGGTGAAGGTATCAAACCATGGTCTCATCAAGTATTAGAAGATATCTTCTATGATGATGCACCTATGATTAGCAAAATTCTTTTAGATACAATTCGTTCTTTAGCCCAGCAAGATAGAAATTGCGAATGTTTATCTTTACGTAAAGAAACTTTATTAAAAGGCATTTATGACGATTAAGATATAAAAATAAGACGTATACATTTATTTGTATACGTCTTTTATATTGCTTTTACTATTTACTTTTATTAATACATTCTAAAAGTCTGTTTATTATTATCCCAATCTACTTTTACATAACAATCATCGACTTTTTTACCTTCCGCCATAGATTTGCCTTCAGGAACTTCTAAATGAAAACAATTGATGATGAGTTTTCCATTTACAATTTTATTATTCATATTATAATACTTATCTGGATTTATACCAAAACTCTTTAGATTATCCATAGAAATAAATACAGTCCATTCGCCATCTTTTTTGCCTACTAGCCAATAACCTTCTAATTTTGCATGAGCCCCTGCTGTACATATTACTTCATAAAAAAGTTTATCGGAATTTGCCAATTTTATTTCTTTAATACTTATATCAGGCATAGTCGTATTTACATAAAAATTCATTAAAACTTGATTTTTATCATCTAACATAGCTGAATAATTTTTTCCTACTTTTTGAAAATATATTTTACTATCAGGAAAATAAGCTACTTGATTTTCACCTTGTATAAACTTTTTATTTTGAGTATATTCTAAATTAATGATATTCTCTACTGGCTGTTTAACATCTTCTTTAACTGCATTATTTTTATCTTCACTTGCAGTATTTTCCTTATTTTGCTCTGCCGTTACATTTTGCTCAACTTGTTTCGTATCTTTATGAGCAAAATAACTATATGAACCAAAAGAAACCAATCCTAATAATAAAATTACAGCGATAAAAATACCTATATACTTATATTTTGTATAATTCTTTTCAGTATCTACATTTTGACTGATATTGTTACTTATTGTTTTTTCACTTTGCTTCATTTGCTCATTATTATCTTGGCTATCTTGCTTAATTTGATTTCCACATTTAGAACAAAATTTTTCATTATCATTTATCTGATTACCACAATTAGGACAAAAAATAATAATCATCTCCCTTTGTTAGACTTACTATGATAAAGTATAACAAAATAGATGAAAATTAACAGAAACATATAGGAAAGTTAATCTTTTCTTGTAAATTAAATTAGATATCATCTTATTTTTACTTTATTTCTTACATAACTTGCATAGCTTCTACCTATATTATATAATAAATTTGTAACCAAGATTATATATTAATATAAATACGTATTCTCAAGGGGCGCTTTTCTTAGCGTCTTTTTTAGTTTACTAAATGCAAAGGAGATTTTATGAACGCTCGTGAAGTTGCTTTAAATATTTTAAATGAAGTATATACTCAACAAGCTTATGCTAATATATCCCTATCACGCCATTTGCAAAAAAATCAATTATCTGACCAAGACCGCCGTTTCATCACTGAATTAGTTTATGGTACAGTAAAAGCAGGCGATACTCTACTTTGGATTTTAAAAAAATTTGTAAATAGACCTTTAAATAAAATTGAACCAACAATTATTAATATATTGCGATTAGGTATTTATCAAATTGTATTCATGGACAAAATTCCTGAATCAGCAGCTTGCAATGAAGCTGTAAACCTTGCTAAAAAATATTCTAATCAAGGTTCTGCAAAATTTGTAAATGGTGTTTTGCGTAATTTAATTCGCCAACCAGAAAAATACGCTATGCCTACAGGCAATAAAGCTAGGGAATTAGCTATTAGAGAACAACATCCTCTTTGGCTAGTAAAAAAATTCATTCATATTTTTGGTAGTGAAGCTGCTATCAAACTTTGTCAATTCAATAATACTAATGCCCCACTTGTATTGCGTACCAATACTTTGAAAACAACACGACAAGAATTAATTACTGAACTTATTAATGCAGGTTGTGAAGTTATTCCTTCGAAATTAGCACCAGAAGGAATTATTTGCAAAACGCATACTTCATTAAATCAACTAGCACCATTACAAAATGGTTTTGCCCAAGTACAAGATGAAAGCTCTATGCTTGTAGCTCATGTAGTTGATCCTAAATCTAATGAATTCATCATTGATACATGTAGTGCCCCTGGTGGTAAAACTACACATATGGCTACTTTGATGCAAAATAAAGGAAAAATCATAGCTTGTGATATCTACGAACATAAATTAAAACTAATTCAAGATAATGCTAATAGATTAGGTATCAACATCATTGAGCCTAAATTATTAGATGCTCGTGAAATCGGCAATCAATATAAAAACCAAGCAGATAAAGTATTAGTTGATGCACCATGTTCTGGAATGGGTGTACTTCGCCGTAAACCTGACTCCCGCTGGAACAAAACAGCGGAAATCTTTGAAGAATTACCACCTCTTCAATTAGCTATCTTAGAATCAGCTGCTCTTGCTGTAAAACCTCAAGGTGTATTAGTCTATAGTACTTGTACAATCATGCCACAAGAAAATATAGAAATCATCAATCAATTTTTAGCTAAACATCCAGAATTCGTTTTAGAAGATATCCACAAATATTTACCATTTAAAACAAAAAGCAAAGAAAAAACATTACAATTAATGCCATATAAAGATAATACAGATGGCTTCTTTATCGCTCGTATGTACAAAAAAGTATAAAAATCTTAAATTATTATTTATATTTATTTTAGAAGGGAATTTATAATGACCAATATTTTTGGCTTAAATTTAACTGAACTTACTTCACTAATCACAGATTTAAACCTACCAAAATTTAGAGCAAAACAAATTATTGAGTGGCTCTATCAAAAACATGCTACATCTTTTGATGAAATGACCAATCTTTCCAAAGATTTACGTGAAAAATTAGCACAAGAATTTACTATTGAACGTGCTAAATCTTGTGATAGACTAGACTCTAGTGATGGCAAAACAACTAAATTTTTATTAGAATTTGGCGATGGTATCGGTGTAGAAACAGTTTTAATGCGTCAACCTTATGGCAATAGTATCTGTGTTTCTTCTCAAGCAGGTTGTAATATGGGCTGTAGTTTCTGTGCTTCTACGCTTCACGGCATGGCTAGAAACTTATCCACAGGCGAAATTTTAGCTCAAGCAATGTTTATTCAAGAATTATTAAATCAAACAGGTGAACAAATCAATAATATAGTAATCATGGGTTCTGGTGAGCCTATGCTCAACTATGATAATGTATTGAACTTCATTCGTTTAGTACATGAGCCTTATTGCTTAAATTTAGGTTATCGCAATATCACAATTTCCACATCTGGTATCGTGCCTGGAATAAATAAATTAGCTCAAGAAAATCTACCTATTACCTTATCTATTTCCTTACACGCACCGAATAATGAATTGCGTACAGAGCTAATGCCTATTAATAAACGCTATCCTATCGAAGAAGTCATTAAAGCTGCTGTAAATTATGCTAATACTACTAAAAGACGCATAACTTATGAATATATCTTAATCGATAAATACAATGATAATATGACTGAAGCAGTAGAATTATGTAAACTCTTAAAAAATCAATTAGCTAATGTGAACTTAATCCCTATCAATCCAGTCAAAGAGCGTAATTACAATCGTCCTTCTTTAGCTAGAATAAAAGCTTTCGCTAAGTATTTAAATGACCATCATCTCACAGCTACCATTCGTCAAGAAATGGGAACAGATATCCAAGCAGCATGTGGTCAATTGCGTAATAAACATTTAGCAAAATAAAAACTCTAGGAGTTGAATTTTTATGTTTTTTTCACGTATGGAAAATTTTCTTGAAAAAAATATTGAAGGTTTTTTTAATCGTAAATTCTCAAGTAATCTACAGATGGCAGAAATAGAAAAAATCATTGATCGCATTTTAATCCGTCAGAAAAAACGCGTAAATCGTGCTATCTTTGTTCCTGATGAATTTACTATCACTATGAGTAATGAAGATTTTAACCAATTAAATAACATAGAAACACAAAACCACTTAAAATTATTTCTCTATAAATCTGTCATTCAAAAAGATTATTTTATGGAAACATTGCCTACCATTCATATCTTAAAATCTCCTGAATTCAAACTAGGTGTCTGTGATATAACAGCGAAATTTAGTAGCGATAAATCTTCATCAACTACTGATAATAGTACAGATGACTTAGAACAAGGTACTATTATCGTACCTAATATTGATATCAAAGAATTCACCAATCCTTCACACAAACAACAAGCTTTAAATTTTGCTTCCTTAACTATTATTGAAGGGCCAGATAAAGACTCTTATTTAGCATTTGGCTCTAATCAAATTCATATTGGTAGACGTGACAAAAATGAATTTTTGTTGACAGATGTAAATGTATCTAGACTTCATGCTTATATAACTTTTGAACATGGTCGACATATACTACGAGATGCTAATAGTTTAAATGGCACATTAGTCAATGATAAACCAATTTCCAATTTCTGTCTTTGTCCTGGTGATACTATTCATATAGGCAATACACGTATCGTTTACGATATTATTTAAAAAAATACAGTTGCAATAAAATAAAAAAGTGAAGTAGTCTTTTTATTTGACTACTTCACTTTTATTTTGCCTATTAATTATTAATCTATTATCTAATAATCTTAATGCTTCTGATTAAAAGCATTAATTCCTGGATAAATAGCGGACTGTTTCAAATCTTCTTCAATTCTCAACAATTGATTGTATTTAGCTACACGTTCACTTCGGCTTGGTGCACCAGTTTTAATCTGACAAGTATTTAGAGCTACAGCTAAATCAGCTATAGTAGTATCTTCTGTTTCTCCAGAACGATGAGAAGTAACAGCAGTATAACCAGCTTTATGAGCCATTTTAATAGCTTCCAAAGTTTCAGAAATAGAACCAATCTGATTTAACTTAATCAAAATAGAATTACCTGCACCTTCTTTTATGCCACGAGATAATCTTTCAGTATTAGTTACAAATAAGTCATCACCTACAAGCTGAACTTTATCACCGATAACATCAGTTAATTTTTTCCAACCTTCCCAATCTTCCTCATCAAGACCATCTTCCAAGGAAACAATTGGATATTTTTCCACTAACATTTTCCAATGAGCAATTAATTCATCTGTAGTAAACTTTTTGCCAGATTTAGGTAAAATATACTCTCCTATTTTACTACCTTTCCATTCACTAGCAGCTGCATCAATAGCAATCATAAAATCTTTTCTTGGTTCATATCCTGCCATTTTTACAGCTTCTAAAATAACTTCTATAGTTTCTTCATCACTGGCAAGATTTGGAGCAAAACCACCTTCATCACCAACAGAAGTTGCTAATCCTCTATCTTTTAATATCTTTTGTAAAGCGTGGAAAACTTCACTGCACCAGCGAAGTGCTTCTTTAAAACTAGAAGCTCCCACTGGCATAATCATAAATTCTTGAATATCCACTGTATTAGTAGCATGAGCACCACCGTTTAAAATATTCATCATAGGTACAGGCAATCTATTGCCATTAATACCACCAAAATAGCGATAAAGTGGAATGCCTAAAGATTTACTAGCAGCTTGAGCACTAGCTATTGATACTGCTAAGATAGCATTTGCTCCTAAATTTGATTTATCTTTTGTACCGTCTGCTTTTATCATAGCATTATCTACAGCATAGATATCAGAAGCATCTATTCCTACTAAAACATCATTGATTACTGTATTTATATTTTTTACAGCGTTTAAAACACCTTTTCCATTATAACGTGATTTATCTCCATCACGAAGCTCTAATGCCTCAAATACACCTGTAGATGCACCACTAGGAGCACAACCTCTGCCGATTGTACCATCAGCTAATAAAACTTCTGCTTCTACTGTTGGATTACCTCTAGAATCCATAATTTCTCTACCCACAACTTTTTTTATCATTAATTTATTAAACATAAACGAAATCTCCTTTTGTATTATCATCATTTTGCTTAAATGATATTAATTATCATTTCGATTATAATATATCATAGTTGATAAATATTATCAATACTTTTTTGTAAAATAAAAAGAGGATAGATAACAATTTTATCTATCCTCTAAAAAATACCTAATAATTCAATTATTATGCACGTTCGATATAGTTACCAGTACGAGTATCAATTCTTAATACGTCGCCTTCGTTAACGAAGAGTGGTACACGAACTTCATAACCAGTTTCAACTTTTGCCATTTTAGTAGCACCAGTTGCAGTATCACCTTTAACGCTTGGTTCACATTCAACAACTTCAAGATTTACAGAGTTTGGTAAAGTAATACCAATGATATTGCCTTTAAAAGACTGTAAACTAATATCCATGTTTTCTTTTAAGAAGTTTAATGCACTACCTAATTGATCTTTTGTAAGTTCAATCTGATCATAAGTTTCATTATCCATGAAAGTGTACATACCATCTGCTTCATATAAATACTGCATAGCTCTAGTTTCTACATGAGCTGCTGGTAATTTTTCATTAGGGTTAAAAGTACGTTCTACAACTGCACCAGTCTGTACGTTTTTAATTTTTGTACGAACAAAAGCTGCACCTTTACCTGGTTTTACATGTTGGAAATCAACAATCTGCCATACACCATTATCAATTTCAAGTGTAAGACCTGTACGGAAATCACTGCTGGAAATCATTAAAACATTCCTCCAAATATATTATCTAAATTTATTTATATAATGTGAAATACCCGACTCTCAATTACGCGGTCACATTATTTCAACAAGCCGTTTGTCACTTTGTGTAAGTGCTTGGCATCCATTTGCAGTAACTAAAACAGTGTCTTCGATACGAACACCGCCAAAGTCAGGCACATAAATCCCCGGCTCATTAGTAACTATCATATTTTCTTCAAGCTTAGCTGTTGGACTAAGTGGTGAAAGACGTGGCAATTCATGAATTTCAAGACCAACACCATGACCTAAGCCATGCCCAAAGAAATCGCCATAACCTGCATCTTTTATATACTTTCTTACAGGGAAATCAACTTCTCTACCACTTTTACCAGGAGCAATTTCTTTTAATCCCAATAATTGTGCTTGTAAAACAACATCATAAATTTCTTTTTGTTTATCACTTGCTTTACCTACACAAAAAGTACGTGTAATATCTGAATGATATCCCTTGTAGACAGCACCAAAGTCTATTGTAACAAATTCACCATCATTTATCAACTTATCTGTAGCAACTCCATGAGGCAATGCCCCTCTAACTCCAGAAGCTACTATAGTTGTAAATGCAGGTCGTTCACTACCCAATTTACGCATAACATATTCAAGTTCAGTAGCAATATCTTGTTCACTCATACCTACTTTTGCAAATTTCAATATATGCGAATACGCTTCATCACTGATATTAATAGCTTTTTTTATTAATTCTATCTCATTTTCATCTTTTATAATGCGAAGTTCAGTTAAATCTAAAGATGTAGAAAAATCAACTTCAATATCAATTAAATTTTTAGCTAAATAATTATATTGATTAAAAATCAAAGCATTTCCTTCAAATGCTAAACTATTAATATTTAAATTTTTTATAAGTTCTACAGTTTTACTTAATAAACCTGTTTTCTGTTCAATAATAGTAAATGAAGTCTGTTCACTAGCTTGTTTTGTATAACGTGAATCAGTAATCAAAAAACAATTATCTAAAGTGATTACTAAAAATGTATCATCACCCGTAAAACCACTAAAATAATGTAAATTTTCTTCTTTACTTATAAGCATTGCATCACAATAATTTGCCTGCAATACTTTTCTAAGTTTTTCTATACGATTATTCTGACACATAATTTAGTCCTCTTTTTGTAATCTATTAATAGCAATAAATAAAGCAGATTTATAACTTTCCAAACCAAAACCGCAAATCTGACCTTCAACTACAGGTGCAATTACAGAATGATGTCTAAATTCTTCTCTTTTATGGATATTAGATAGATGTACTTCTATTACAGGTATATCAATAGCAGCTAAAGCATCACGTATAGCAATACTATAATGTGTAAATGCACCAGCATTTAAAATAATATAGCCATATTGACCACGAGCATTATGTAAAGTATCAATAATAGCTCCTTCATGATTACTTTGAAAAAAATCTATTTCGACATTATGTTCCTTAGCCTGTTTTGCTAAATCTTCATTAATATCTTGCATAGTCATACTACCATAAATTTCTGGTTCACGAGTGCCAAGTAAATTTAAATTTGGTCCATGTATAACTAATACTTTATTTATTTTCATAAATATCACTATCCTTAAGCAAGTTCTAACATCTATATTTTACATATCAATTATAACGAAAAATTTATTAATACGTCAATACTGACAACACTTTCTAGCAATATATTATAAAAATAATTTTAATTTTATGCTTTCTTTAAAATATAAATTAAAATTTTTATGTATCTATAAATCCCCGAAATTCTCCCAAATAAAAAATGTCGATAATCTCTATCCTAAAGTTTATCGACATTGCTCTCTCATAATTCCTTATATAACGCATCTTTAATTTTCATATCATTTATCATTAGTATTTAATGATAAATGATGTTTCTTCAACACAGTCAATTTCTGTGCAATCAATATTATCAACTTTAATAATAAAGTTACCTTTTTTTATAGTAGCAAATAACTGATCTAATTTATCTGGATTGCCTTGTGCTTCCATTTCTACAGTTCCATCTGCCATATTTTTTACCCAGCCAGTAATACCAAGTTTGCTTGCATTGTCCATAACAAAAACACGAAGACCTACGCCTTGTACATTGCCTGTGATTACTGCTTTGTAACGTTTAATCTGTTCCATAAAAAAACACTCCTTATTTTTTTATATCAATAAATATATACTTAAAATATAAATATATATCACTGATTTAAATTTAGTATAGTTTATTTTTTTTTAAAATACAAGTACATCTATTATTAATTTTTCTTATATATTTTTTTGATTTAATAAAATTTAACATATCGTTTATATAAAAAATTTTTATACCAAAGATATGACTCTTACTTGTTTATTTATAATTTATACTATATAATCAGAGTATATTAATGGCTTGTGCCAATTAAATACAATTTATTCTAAGTATTTAAATATAAAATTAAGGAAGTGTTTATTTTATGCTAACTGGTTATATTGGTACTTACAATACTGCATCTACTAAAGGAATTTATCAATTTTCCTTTGAAGAAACTACTGGAAAAATCTCTAATATAGAATCTTTTCTTAGTATCGACGATGCAAAATGCGTTGACAAATATGAAGATAAACTAATAATTACTACTAGTAAAAATAACAAAAGTGGCATTGCTTTAATCGATATTTCTACTAAAACTTTATTAGATGAAATTCTTCTAGAAAACAATTCTCCATGTTTTGTAAAACATCATGATAATTTTATTTACACAGCTAACTATCATGATGGTGTCGTTATGATTTATCAAATAATTAATGATAAATTAAAATTAATAAAACAAATCTCCATTCAAAACAAAGCAGGTTGTCATCAAGTAATATTATATAAAAATTATCTAATGGTACCTTGCTTATTGCTTGATGAAATTCGTATCTTTGATATGAACAATGATTATACTCTAGTAAAAACTTTAACATTCCCTGAAAAAACAGGCCCACGTCATGGAATATTCAATCATGATTATTCTCATTTTTATTTAGTAAGTGAACTAAGCAGTGAATTTTTTGATTTTAGCGTTAATAATTTAGAATTTACCTTAAATACAAAATTAAATCTACTACCTAAAGATAAACTTGATAACACTTCTAGTGCTGCTATTCGTATCACAAAAGATAATCGTTTCATATATATCTCCACTCGTGGAGCAGATTTACTCACTGTTATCAGCCTTGAAAACGAACCTGAAATCATTCAACAAATAAACAGTGGTGGTATGCACCCTAGAGATTTTATCTTAAGTGAAGATGAACAATATCTTTTAGTCGTAAATAAAGATACTGATGATATGAGTAGCTTCCAATTAGATAAAACAAATGGAAAAATTGTTAAATTAATCAATACAGATAAAGTACCTCATGCTATAGGTATAATTTTATAATATATATTTATTTTTATTTATGAATTATTTATGAAAGAGAGAGTTAACATGTCTTTAAATAAAGCTTTTACAATTTTTGGTGGTACTGGTGATTTGACTTTTAGAAAACTTATGCCTGCACAGTACAATATGACTGCGGCAAATGCCGAAGAAGCTCAATCCAGAATTATCATCATTGGTAGACGCGATTATACTACAGAACAGTATTGCGAATTAGTTCGTGATTGGGTAAAAAAATTCGCTCGTTTACCATATGAAGAAAAAACTTTTGAAGTTTTTGCTAAACGTATCTCTTATTTTAAAATGGATATCTCCGATTTAAACGAATATACTCGTTTATCCGAATATTATACTGCTGAAAATATTGATGACCATGTATTTTATCTTGCAGTAGCTCCAAAATTTTTCGGTGTAATTGCAAGTGGATTAAAAGCAGTAAAAGAAGCTTCTTTAGGTAAGGTTATTTTAGAAAAACCATTTGGTGAAAATTTAGAATCAGCTAAAGAGCTTAATAAACAATTAGAAACTTTCTTCCCAGCAGAAAATATATATCGCATTGACCATTATCTCGGTAAAGAAATGGTACGCAATATCCAAACTATTCGTTTCACTAACCCTATATTTGCTAACCTTTGGAATTCACAATATATCGAATCTGTACAGATTTCCGCTTTTGAAGATTTAGGTATCGGCACACGTGGTGGTTACTATGACACTAGCGGAGCTTTAAAAGATATGGTTCAAAACCATTTATTCCAGATTTTATCCATAGTTGCCATGGAATGGCCAGAACAATTCTCCACTACAGCTATGCATGACGCTCAACTACGTGTACTTCGTGCACTTCGTCCTGTAGAAGATATTCGTGATACTTTAGTTTTAGGTCAATATAAAGGTTATCGCCAAGAAAAATCCATTCCTACAGACTCTACAACAGAAACATATGCTGCACTTCGCTTGTTTATCGACAATGAACGTTGGTGGAATACTCCATTTTATATTCGTACAGGTAAAAAACTTCGCTATCGTGAAATGCAAATAGCAATCGTTTTCCGTCAAACATTTGTTTCTGCTCCACGCAATATCTTAATCATAAAGATTCAGCCAAATGAAGGTGTACATCTTCAATTTAATGTAAAAACTCCAGGAGATACTGAAGAAATCACACAAGCAAAAATGGACTTTAGCCAAAGCAGTTCCATTTCTAGTAGAATAAACACTCCTGAAGCATATGAACGTTTAATCACAGCTTGTATCAAAGGTGAACGCTCATGGTTCTCTCAATGGGATCAAATCGAAACAAGTTGGGATTATATTGAACACTTAAAAGATTTATATCGTTGGGATAAACTTCCAGTATTCACATATGAACAAGGCTCCGATGGCCCTGCAGAAGCCGATAATTTATTAAAACGCTTCGGTGATGAATGGGTATTCTAATTTAAAAACTCATAAAAATAGTCCCCAGTAGCATAAACTACTAGGGACTATTTTTTTATTTATATATTTTATTTTACCTGAGACATAACATCATCAAGATTGTTCAATAAATCATTGATATTTTCTTCAGTTATGATAAGTGGTGGTTGGAATGCAAGAACATTTCTAGCTATACCATTTTTACCGATGAGGAAACCTCTATCTTTCATTGTTTCCACTACAAATTCTAGCTTATCTGGAGCTGGTGATTTATCTGGATTAATAAGCTCTGCACCTACCATTAAGCCTAAACCACGAACATCACCGATAAATGGATATTTTTCTTGAAGAGCCATCAAGCCATCTTTTAATTGTTTTCCACGAACGCGGGCTTTTTCAACAAGATTGTGTTCTTCAATATAATCAAGTACAGCGATACCAGCTGTAGAAGAAACAGGATTTCCACCTAATGTAGAAGCACCAGGACGAGTGTATTTATCTGCGATTTCACTGCGAGAAATAAAACAACTGATAGGAGCACCATTGCCTAAAGCTTTAGCCATTGTCATAATATCTGGTTCAACATCATAATTTTCAATAGCAAACATTTTTCCAGTACGTGCAAAACCTGTCTGTACTTCATCAATGATCAATAAAATATTGTGTTTTTCTAAGATTTCTTTTAAACGTTTAAAATATCCTTTTGGAGGTACTACAATACCTGCATTACCTTGGATAGTTTCGCAAATCATAGCAGAAACATTTCCAGAAGTTGCATAGCTGATAATATCTTCTACAGCATTTGCACAAGCATAATCACATTCTGGGAATTTTTTACCCATTGGGCAACGGTAACAATATGGGTTTGGTGCAAAATGAATACCACCCACAGGATTTGGATCAGTTCTCCACATACCGATACCAGTCAAATTCATAGTGAGTTTTGTTCTGCCATGTAAACCATTGCGAAGAGCTAATAATTCACTTTTTCCATTATAAATATTTGCTAAAAGTAACGCACCTTCATTTGCTTCTGTTCCTGTAGAACAAAAGAAAGATTTTTGTAATCTGCCTGGTGTTACTTGAGCTAATTTTTCAGCTAAATTATAAATATCTTCTGTCAAATAGATATTGCAAACATGTTGTAGAGTCTGCACTTGTTTTGCTACTTTTTGCGTGATTTCAGGATTGCAATGACCGCAGTTTATAACAGATACACCAGCAAAACAATCTAAATATTTTTTGCCTTCATGGTCGTAAAGATATTGCATTTCACCTTTTACAAATTGTGGAGGATTAGCAAAAAAATGACCTAAACAAGGCATGATATATTTCTTTTTCTTTTCAAGACATTTTTCAGGACCTAAATACTGAGACATAACAAACTTCCTTTCATTATTTTATATTTTCTAATGTTATGTATAAATAATATTGATAATAAACATTAGAAAGAATTGTCATTAATATAATAAGCCATAAAGCCTAAAATAAAAATGACAATTCTAAAATGACTATGAATAATTAATAAGATTTTTTATGACGATAAACACCAATACCAACTGGACGAGGACTTATTTCTTCGATTTTTTCGATCATATCGTTATTTTTGCCATTATCAATAGCGTCGCGATAAATTTTAGTTAACATACCAGTAATTTCTGGTGTATAATCTTGAGCTTCGATACGAAGAGTATCTGCTCCCATTAATTTATCAATATAAGGAAGAAGACATAAATCATTAGTAAATAAAATATGAATTCTACCAAATTGGTCTACACGCATAGAATGTTTTCCGCCAACTGTATCCAATAAAGCAAAATGTTTATCATTGAATTCTGGATTAGTAAGTGGATCATATTTTAAATTCAATGCAGGAATATTTGTATCAGAAATCATAGCTTCTACATTACCATGAACAGTGATTGTCATTGGTAATTTACTGCTTTCAACTAAAGTTTTTACTTCAGCATAAGGCAATTCATAAGAAGCTGTTGCATTTACAATGCCATTTTCTTGTAAAAATTCTGTAGCTACATGATTAAATACATTGAAACTATGGTCAGCATAGATAGGTAAATTTGTAAGCTCACGTACAATAGTAGCAGCTCCTAAATTTCCCACCATGATACCATCTGGTTTTATTTCATTTAAATCATGACATAATTGTTCTAATTCACTGCACTGATCTTTTAAAGTTGTTCTAGGTGTATTAACTATTACTTTTGCCCCAACATCATGAGCTTCTTGCAAAATAGTTTTTATATCTCCTAAAGTCCATGGAGTATGTGGACGATAAACTTCGCCTGCTACATAAATAACATCAGCACCATTTGCTAAAGCTTCACAAGCATGTGCTAAAGTTGCAGCTTTAACAGCAAGTTTTGGTTTATTACTAGCAGTTTTTATAGCATCTAAATCATTGAGCCATTCACAATTTAAATCTGCTTCTTTAGCCGCATAGCTGAAAAATCTTGGTTCGCGTTTTCCAGTATAGCCAATAGCTCTACTATCAGGTTTATCCATAGCAAAACAAGTGGAATAATCACGTACACGATTTTCAAAAAGATTTTTCCAATCATCTTCATTTACATGATAACCAGCAGGATCAGATACATAATTATCAATGGCACGACGATAAATACTTACAATATTTGCCACGAAATCAGCACTACGCATACGACCTTCAATTTTAAAAGAATATACTCCAGCTTGAATTAAATCTGGAATATTTCTGTACATACACATATCTTTTAATGCTAAGCGGTAATCCCCATCTGTTGTAGTTTCTTGTTCTTGACCTGTTTGTTCATCAATGATTTTATATGGCCAACGACAAGCCTTCATACAACGACCGCGATTACTGCTATTTGCAAATAAAACACCAGAATGAATACATTGTCCACTTTCAGAAATACACATATCACCATGAACAAAATATTCAAGTTCAAAATCACTATCTACAGCTTTTAATTCGCTGAGTTCTTTTAAAGACATTTCACGGCTGACAACTACACGGCGAATACCATATTCTTTTAATTTTTTTATAGCAGCATTATTATGGGAATTCATCATGATAGATGCATGCATTGTTATATGCAATCCAAGTTTTTTCACAATTTGAGCAATAGCTAAATCTTGAATCAAAATAGCATCTGGTTGAATTTCATTCAAATAAATTAAATACTCTTCAAGTTCTGGAATTTCTTCATCACTGATTAAATTATTAATCGTAATATAAAGCATTACTCCATGAGCATGAGCATATTCCACAGCTTTTTTTAACATTTCATTATCAAAATTAGCGTCTGATTTGAGCATACGCATATTAAAATGCTTTCCACCCAAATAAATAGCATCAGCCCCAGCATCAATGGCAGCAACTAATGTTTCCCAATTACCAGCTGGAGCTAAAAGTTCTACAGACTTTTTATTTAATAACATTAAACAATCCTCCAAATAAATAAACTACTATAAGTATAACATAAAATTTTATGCTTTTAAATTAATAATATTTATCATCAAATAGGTTTAATCCCATTCACGTTCTGCTAATACTTCCTCTAAATTAATCGGCAAATGAAACCATTGTATAATATATTCCAAATTGCGAATAAGACATTCACGTGCAAGATTATCATATTCGCTATCATTATCAAGAAATTCATATTGCAGATTATTGGCATTTTGAATTAATTCATATATTTTATCTTCTACTTCAGTCATATCATTAGGTTTTTGTTCCACATAATTAATAAAATCTTCCAATAAATACTTTATTTTATCAATCAAAAAATCAGGATAAAAACTATCTTCATATAATTCCTCGAGCAAAATATACTGGTCATCAAAACTGTCCATTTAATAAAAAATAACCCTCCAAATAAAATAATTATATCTGATATTATACAATATATTCGAAATTAAAGCTATTTTTCTTAAACATAATTGCTCTAAATTCGTTCGGAAAACCGAACTTCTGCTTGATTATTTAGGAATATATAGAGTATAATTTATATATATTTTTTAGATAAGATTTAAAAAGCAGGTGATTTATTCCCATGGATAAAATGGATAAAGTACAAGCACTTGAAAGTGCTTTAAAACAAATTGAACGCGACTTTGGTAAAGGTTCCATCATGAAATTAGGTGATGCTTCCGCCAATATGAATATCGAAGTCATTCATACAGGTTGTCTACCACTCGATGCAGCTCTCGGTGTTGGTGGTGTTCCTCGCGGACGTATTGTAGAAATATTTGGCCCAGAATCTTCTGGTAAAACAACTGTAGCACTTCACATCGTAGCTGAAGCACAAAAAATAGGTGGTGTAGCTGCATTTATCGATGCTGAACATGCACTTGATCCAGTTTATGCCAAAAAATTAGGTGTAGATATTGATAATTTATTGATTTCTCAGCCAGATAATGGTGAACAAGCTCTAGAAATTGCTGACGCTCTCGTTCGCAGTGGAGCTATCGATGTCGTTGTTGTTGACTCTGTCGCAGCACTTGTTCCTAAAGCAGAAATCGAAGGCGACATGGGAGATTCTCATGTTGGTCTACAAGCTCGTTTAATGTCTCAAGCTATGAGAAAATTGACAGGTATCATCAGCAAATCTCGTACAACAGCAATCTTCATCAACCAAATTCGTGAAAAAGTTGGCGTTATGTTCGGTAATCCAGAAACTACAACTGGTGGTAGAGCTTTAAAATTCTATGCTTCCATTCGTTTAGATGTGCGTAAAATCGATACAATAAAACAAGGTAACGATCCTGTAGGTAGCAGAACAAGAATTAAAGTTGTAAAAAATAAAGTGGCTCCACCATTCAAACAAGCTGAATTTGATATCATGTATGGTGAAGGTATTTCTCGTGAAGGTAGCTTAATTGATATGGGTACAGCTTTTGAAATCTTAGATAAGAGTGGTACATGGTATTCTTATCAAGGCACTCGCTTAGGTCAAGGTAAAGAAAACGTAAAAGCATATTTAAAAGAACATGCTGACACAGCATTAGAAATTGAAAATAAAATTCGTGAAAAATTATTTGTTCAAGAAGAACAAACTGAAGAAAAAGTTGAAGAACCAACTAAAAAATCTAAAGTAACAGCTGATAATGAAACAGCAAAATAATACAAAAACAGCACTTATTTATGCTGTTGATTTATTAGCTACAAGACCTTATAGTACCCAGCAATTAATTACAAAATTAAAACGCAAAGAATACGCACCAGAAGAAATTCAAGAAGCCATTAACCGCTTAACTGCTCGACATTATTTAGACGATACAGATTTATGCCAACGTCAATATCAAGCATATATCAATGAAAAACATCGCAGTCTAAAAGCTATTAAATATAAGTTAATGGAAAAAGGATTTTCTCAAAGTGATATTCAAAATGCTCAAGAGGAAACAGATATTGATGAAATAGATTATGAATATACTGTTTGTTTGCGATTATTAAATAGCCGTTATCTTCCCAGTAAAGCTGATAAATTAAAATGCCAAGGTTATCTCTATCGCAAAGGATTTAATTATTCAGCTATTCGCTTAGCTATTGAAGATTTCTTTAATAATTAATTTAATACTATAAAAATTATCCCCCAAAATAATTCATCTATTTTGGGGGATTTTTAATTGAAATTTATCTTTGCTTTATTGATTTTTTGCCTAAAAGATTTTTTAAATTATTGACTACAGTTTCACTGCCATCAATCCAAAATTCTCGATTACCCTTAATCATTTTTTTACTGCTCATAAAATACATATAAACAGGGCAAGGGCCAGCATTTTCTTGTAATGTTTCTGTTATTTTGCTAAAGAAAGCATTATCTTCTTGCTCTGGTTTTACGATAATACAAAATTCTGGCGTATAATCCTCTAAACCAATCACTTTATCAGCGATGATTTTATTAGTATCATCACTTTTATCCAATTTTCCTCTGACTACAACAGGAATATCTGGCACTAAATAATTGATATTATCATAAAACGCCTTTGGAAATACAATGACTTCCACTACACCCAAAAAGTCCTCGATTTCTAAAAAGCACATCATATCGCCTTTTTTCGTAGTTACTCTTTTTGCCTTACGAATAATTCCTGATACAGATACATATTTACCATCTTTTTCTTTTTCTAAACTTTCAACAGTGGTTAAATACTGTATTTTTTCTCTATATTCTTCTAGTGGATGCCCTGTAATATAAAAACCTGTAATTTCTTTTTCCATATTCAATAATTCTATTTTAGGAAATTCTTGTATTTTTGGCATTTTTAATTTATCAATACTTTCTTCTTCCTCCATAAAATCACCGAATAAATCCATCTGTCCACTAGCTAAATCTTTTTGACGCCTAGAGCCTAAATCCATAGCTTGGTCTAAAACAGCCATATATTGAGCACGATTATAACCTAAAGAATCAAATGCACCACATTTTATGAGATTTTCTAAAGCTCTTTTATTGATACATCTACTGCTAACTCGTGAACAAAAATCCTCTAAAGATTTAAATAGACCATCTTTTTCACGGATATCTACAATCGTTTTTAAGGCATTTTCACCTACATTTTTTACAGCAGCTAAACCAAAACGAATACTATTTTTATCTACAGTAAATGTATCACGACTAGCATTTATATCTGGTGGCAAAATATCAATTCCCATATGTTTACATTGTTCAATATATTCGCCAATTTTATTACTTGTCATCAAGCTAGTCAAAATAGCCGCCATAAATTCCTGTGGATAATGAGCTTTTAAATAAGCTGTTCTCCATGATACAAGTGCATAAGCAGCACTGTGAGATTTATTAAAACCATAATCGGCAAAATGTAATAATAAATCAAAAATAGTCTCTGCGAGTTTATCATCTACACCATTATCTTTAGCACCTTTTAAGAAATTTTCTTTTTGTGACATCAAGACATCATGCTTTTTCTTACCCATTGCACGACGTAAAATATCAGCTTGCCCCAAAGTGAAACCAGCTAATACTTGAACTATCTGCATAACCTGTTCTTGATACAAAATCACACCAAAAGTTTCTTTTAAAATTGGCTCTAAATCTGGATGAATATATGTTACTTTTTTTCTACCATGTCTACCATTGATAAAATCCGTTACCATGCCACTGCCTAAAGGCCCTGGTCGATACAATGCCATAACAGGAATTAAATCAGCAAATCCCGTTGGTTGCAAATCTTTTACCAAGGTAGTCATGCCAGCAGACTCCAATTGAAATACTGCTCCTGTTTCTCCTCGACAAAGCATTTGCGAAGTCATTTCATCTTCAAGTGGAATTTCATCTAAATTTATCTCTATACCGCGATTATTTTTTATATTTGTTAAAGCATCAGCGATAACTGTAAGCGTACGCAATCCCAAAAAGTCCATTTTCAACAGACCTAATTCTTCGACACAATCTTTATCATATTGCGTCACAAATGTACCTTCAGATATCTGAATAGGTACATAATCCGTAACAGGATCTTTGGAAATAACTACGCCCGCAGCATGAGTTGAAGAATGGCGTGGCATACCTTCTACGTCTTTAGCAAAATCAATTAATTTACGAACTTCGAGATTTTCTTGATAAAGGCTCAATAATTCTGATGAATCCTTTAATGCTTTATCTAAAGTCATGCCTAACTCTTGCGGAATTAATTTTGCTATCTTATCCACTTCGTTATAAGGCATATTCATAACGCGACCGACATCTCGCACTGCACCTTTTGCCGCCATCGTACCAAAAGTAATTATCTGTGCTACATGGTCATCGCCATATCTTCTTTTTACATATTCAATGACTTCATCTCTACGAATATAACAAAAGTCGATATCTATATCCGGCATTGTCACACGTTCAGGATTTAGAAAACGTTCAAAGAGTAAACTATATTTTAGTGGATCAATATCTGTAATTCCCAAAATATACGCTACAATGCTACCAGCCGCCGAACCACGACCAGGCCCTACCGCTATATTTTGACTGCGAGCAAAATTTATAAAATCCCATACAATCAAAAAATAACTATCATAGCCCATGCGATTAATAATAGATAATTCATAATCTAATCTTTTCTGTATTTCCTCTGTAACTTCAGGATATCTATTATGAATTTTTTCCTTACATAATTTATGCAAATACTGTTCATCAGTCATCCCCTCTGGCAAAGGAAAATTTGGTAAATGTAAATGACCAAATTCAAAACTCACATTACAACGCTCTGCAATTTCTAAAGTATTTGTAATGGCTTCTGGTGTATCTTTAAATAAAGCAAACATTTCTGCACCAGATTTTAAATAGAAATCATCATTATAAAATTTCATTCTATCCTTATCATCTAAAGTTCTGCCAGTCTGAATACATAAAAGCACATCATGAAAAGCATTGTCTTCTTTTTTTATATAATGTATATCATTTGTAGCTACTAATTTTAAATCATATTTCTTAGCTAAACTGATTAATCCCTTATTTGCCTTAGCTTCTTCTGGAATTTGATGATTTTGTATCTCCAAAAAGAAATTATTCTTGCCAAAAATATCTACATATTCTTGTACTAATTTTTCCGCACGTTCCATATTATCGCGAATAATCGCTTGAGGTATTTCACCGGCTATACAACTGCTCAAACAAATAATACCTTCATGATATTGACGCAATAAATCTTTATCCACACGAGGCTTATAATACATACCTTCAATATTAGCTAGTGAAACTAATTTAATGAGATTTTGATAGCCTTTATTATTTTCTGCTAACAAAATTAAATGATAATAACGAGTACCTTCTACTTCAAAATTATCAAAACGTGATTTTGGTGCCAAATAAACTTCACAGCCAATAATAGGTTTTATTCCCTGTTTTAATGCTTCCTTATAAAAAGCAATCGTTCCATACATCGTACCATGATCAGTAATCGCTAAGGATTTCATACCTAAATCCTTAGCATGAGCAATTAATTTTTTTACTCTACTAGCACCATCTAGCAAACTATATTCTGTATGCACATGCAAATGTGTAAAATCTACAATATTTTCTTCATTTACTTTAACATCATCTATATTATTATTTATATTTAAATTTGCTAATTCCATTACAACCTCTCTTTCTTTCACATAATAAACAGTATACCTTACATATCATATCTATATTATTTGATACATTTATTAAGATAATTTTAACATAACTTAGTTCTTTTCGTTAATATTTTATATATTTTTCTATTAATTTGATTAATAAAAATTCTTATAGCATAAATTTATGATATAATGTACATATTATTTTGATAGGAGGGATTTCCATGGATTTATTAAACTCAATAGTTGGTCAAATCAATGATGTCTTATGGAGCTACGTATTAATCATTCTCTTAATCGGTGCTGGTATTATCTTTACTATTCGTACAAAATTTGTACAAATAAGATTTATCAAAGAAATGGTACGACTTATAACTAGCGATGCAGGTAGCAAAATGGAAGGACAACAAATTTCCTCATTCCAGGCTTTCTGTGTAAGTACAGCTTCCCGTGTAGGTGTTGGTAATATCGCTGGTATCGCTATCGCTATTGTTCTCGGTGGGCCAGGTGCTATATTTTGGATGTGGATTATTGCTATATTAGGTTCCGCAACTGGCTTTGTAGAAAGTACTCTCGCTCAGATTTACAAAGTTCCTCGTACTGATAGTAACGGATATCTTGGTGGCCCTGCTTATTACATCAATAATGCACTTCATAGCCCTAAAACAGCCGTATTCTTTGCTATATTAATCAGTATTACTTATGGACTTATCTTCAATTCTGTACAATCCAATACAATTTCCTTATCTTT
>ENA-ORNW01000074-ORNW01000074.1-human-gut-metagenome-genome-assembly--contig:-NODE-74-length-107978-cov-18.549410_pt1 | contig 107978 bp, 112 predicted proteins | sample MGYA00242121_ERZ509034 | MGnify/ENA primary metagenome ERZ509034 (study PRJEB26280, sample SAMEA2338689) | human gut metagenome | biome: human gut; feature: human-associated habitat; material... | reverse complement strand
AAAGATCTTACCTACTACAACATGGTAAAAACACCTGTTATTTCCGGTCAGGATTACACAAAAGCAAAGAAAAACATCTCTCGTGTGGATGTAAAAGTATTGGCAGAAATTATTGCAGATTTACAGGAACACGCACCATGCGTTGCGATTGTTGAACGTCCCATGAAGAATCCTGCACGCTTTGAGGCAACTTGTTCTGCCATGCGTGCGTTGGAAGCAGAGCTGACTGTATTGGAGCTTTACCAAGTACCGTATATTTTTGTGGATTCCAAGGAATGGCAAAGAGAGCTACTGCCAAAGGGAATTACAGGCGCACCGGAGCTTAAAAAGGCTTCTTTGGATATAGGGAAAAGGTTGTTCCCGGAAGTGCTTCTAAAACACCCGGACAGGGATGGTATTCTGATTGCCGAATATGCAAGACGGAAAGGTCTGATTTAGAAATCTGACAATTTCAAGACAAAAATGTACAAAAATGCTTGGTGATGTAATAATATACTGTTACATTTGCGTCCGTTATAAGTAACAAACAAAATAATTTCGACTATGGCAAACGGTAAGTATTTGAATATTTTTGTCTTGTCTTTCTTAGACAGACTGGAAAGTATCGAACATGATCTTTCCTACCTCAAAAGCAATGTAAATGATCCTTCAAGGCTGGAAGAAGTGGAAAAGCAACTTTCTCTTTTGAAGGACAAAATCAAACAGATTCAAAATGATAAGAATTTATTGTGATAATGAAAACTGCGAAAGGTTTGGGATAAAATCTCCCATGACAAATGCAAAGTTCGTCTTTCGGTACAATAAACTTGTCCCTTCAAATCTTCCCAAATGTCCGGTATGTGGCATTCAAGTTTCCTATGAAGAAGAAAAGAACGAAACAGTTCCCGATATTTCCATAGGAGAATTTAAAATGATGTCCACCGAGAACAAAGCGAAGATGTTAAAGAAAAGGGCAAACGACTTTTCAAAGAAAGACGGAAGTGAGGATAGAAAACGCTTCTATCAAGAGAAAGCAATTAAGAACATGTTGAACGTAAAATAAATATCAATCATGGAACATAATTCTTACATAGCTATCAGTCATATGCAACGAATAGGAAAGAAGCCTGTTCTTGCTATTATGTCGGCAGACGGAAAGATGGAAAGAGCCATCCTTTTAGACAACTTCAACGGGAAGACAAGGGACTTTTACCAAAACGAAGCAATTGGAAGGGATATTTCAGACATTATTCTAAAAGACAACCTTTCCAATTATTCGGAAGGGACAATAAGGGGATGGATAAAAGAATGTGATTCCGTCTCTATCAGTTTCGGACATGAGAACTTCGTGATTTACAAAAGCGTATTAAAACCGCATGAAATCGAAGAATAACTGTATCCTAAACAGATTGAGAGATAAGACAATAGAACTTCCCGGAATAGGAGAAGCCACAATCAAAGGCGTAAGTGTGGCAAGGGATTTTAGAAACATTGAGCTGGATGTTATTCGAAATGGAAAACTGAAATCCCTAAGGATAGGAATAACAGGATTTTTGAAATCGGCAATCATAAAAGAAAGTATATGATGAAAAGAAATTCGGTAATTGCTTTTTGTTTGTTATTTTGTTGTTTTATTGGTTTGGGTGGGTGCAAATCCCGCCCTTCCCAAAAGACAAATTATAACTTCACATTAAAAGATTCCCTATTCTGGGAAAGAGAACTGACAGATACGCTTGTAAAGATTCCCTATTCAATTGTAAACCTCACTATCAATCCTCAAAAAATGGAAGATGGGGAAAAGAGGGAAACAAGCAAGGGACAAGCAAATGTGATTGTTCAGAAAGTAGGTGACACCATTATTGTAACAGCTTCTTGCGATAGTTTGGAATTAGTTGTAAAAAGCCTCAAAGAAAGACTGTCCAAGATGAGCGAAGAAAACGGAAACTTGAAAGAAGAAGTAAAAGCAGCTCCCAACAGATTGCTTTCTTTTTTAGGAGGGATGGGAATAGGTGCTTTTACGATTCTGATTGCATTATTCATTTTACTAAAAGTAACGAAAAGAATTTGAGATTATGGCTAAACTATTAGTAGCGGACAAAGAAATGATTAGAAATCAATTTGTCCAAAAAGTAGAAAAGAAATTAAGTGATTATTTGGCGAAAATTGGAACACAATTGCAAGATAGAGTGAATGCTATTCTGCCGCCAGAAATAGAATCTATTGTAGATAGATATCCGTCCATGCAGCCACTTTTGTTTTACAGAAGTATTTCCATAAACGATCTTCTAAAAATAAAGGGTGTCTGTATCTATGAAACCATTCCTTTTGATGGAATAGGAATGCCCAAAATGTTTTATAATGAATATTTGAGCGATTTTAAACGCTATTTCGAAAAAGATATTTTGGAATGGAGCAAGAAAGCGTGTGAGTTTAAAAAGCTGGGGAACGAAACTAGAAACAGAGTTGCTTGTGCTCTCGACCATATCAACACAGAAAAGCAATTACAAGACAACTTCCCGGAAGCCTATGAGATTTTGATAGAAATCAAGGACAAACAAAAAGAAGAAAGCAAGTGTGATTCTATAGAAAATACCAGAGCATTCCTTTCATCCTTAAACAAATAAAATCATGACACAGAAACAAAAAGAACTGGAAGGCAAAATCATAGAAGCCAACCAAAAATACAGAGAAGGTGCTCCTATTATGAGTGATAAGGAGTATGATCTTTTGATTGATCAGTTAAAAAAGGAATATCCTGATAGTGAAATCCTGACAAAACCTATCATTGAAGAAAACAAAAAGGGTGACCGGATGGAAAAGCTACCTTATCCTATGTTTTCTTTGGAAAAGGTAAAAACAATCAGTGAAATCAGAAGATGGGTTAAAGATGTATGGGGACTTCACCCTACTAACAAAATCGTTATTACACCCAAATATGACGGTATTTCTCTTTTGGTGGATGAAACAATAAATGAATGTTGGACAAGAGGTGACGGGATAGAAGGACAAAGAAGCGACCGACATTACGAATACGTCAATCATGGCAACCCTATGGGCAAGAAGTCTTGCTTTACTTTCGGTGAAGCCATTATTCCTGTTGGTATGTTTCTGAAAAACGTAAAACCGCTTGGTTACAAAAGTGCAAGAAATTCTGTGGCAGGAGCTTTCAATGCGGATGAAATGAATCCGCAGGTTTTAGGGAACACCGCTTATATCCGGTACGGTATTATGGATTCAGATAGGGATAAATCTTTGCAGCTTGCAGAGCTTTACAATGTTTACGAACCGTATGCAACACAATACTGGGTGACTTCTGCTTCTATTTTTGATGATGAAAAATCCGCTCTCAATTATTTGAACGAACTGTTTGATCTTACCAAAAATTTCAAATGTGACGGTCTTGTGATTGAAGTGGATGACAAGAATATTCGTAATGCTTTGGGTAGACTTCCTAATGGAAATCCGCGTTACGCGATTGCTTACAAAAACCCGGATTGGCAGGAAAGATACACAACCAAAGTTACTTCTATCGAGTGGGGTATTTCAAAAGATGGCAAAAGCAAACCTGTAATCGTTTTTGAACCGGTTGAATTTGATGGTGCTACGGTTACACGCTGTACCGGTTACAATGCAAAATACATTACTGATAACCATATTTGCCCTAATGCTTATATAGTGGTCACAAGAAGTGGAGATGTTATCCCCAAACACTTGGAAACGTTAAAATACAGTATTGAGTGCTTTGAGGGGATGTGTGACAGCATGATGTTCTGTCCTTCTTGTGGAGAACCTTTGAAATGGGATGCAACCCTAACCGACCTTGTTTGTTTAAATCCTAATTGTGATGAAAAAGCGATAAAGCAACTTGTCTATTTCTTTGCTACATTGGGTACGGAAGAAATGCAGGAAGCAACTGTAAGAAAACTCTATAAAGGTGGACTTTTCTCTATCGAGAACATCATAAACGTAACAAAAGAGGAACTTGAAAAGATCGAAGGAATAGGTAAAAGCCTTTCCAAAAAACTGCGAAAGCAATTTGATTCCTATGTAGACGATGGAGTTCCTTTTGCAAGAGTTCTGACTGCTTACAATGTGTTCGGTGGTGTAATAGGAGAAAAGACTTGCCAGATGATTTTCAACAGCCTCACCAAAGACCAGATAGACTATATGTTCGAAAACGAGGAAGTTCCTATGAAAGACTTGCTTTCTATTGATGGTATTGCCGAGACTACTGCAAAATCTTTCAATGACGGACTAAAGGCATTCTTTGATCTTTGCAGTGGTACACCTGTTTCTATTTCTTTTATTCAAGAAGAAACGGTGAAAAATGACAATCCCGAATCAGTTTGCTTTACAGGATTCAGAAATAAACAGTGGGAAGAACGTCTTGCAAAAGAAGGACACAAAGTTGTTTCCAGCGTATCCAAAAACACAACAATCCTCGTAACGAAAGACAAGGAAAGTTCTTCATCCAAAGTAAAGAAAGCAAAGGATTTGAACATTCCTATTTTGACACCGGAAGAATTTGAAATCAAAATAGGATGGAAAGAGATATAGAAGACTGGATCAATGACTTCGAGGATGAAGAAACTTATGATCCTAATGAAGACGATCAATTCGAGTAGTTTAATTTGACATAAAAACGAATGAATAAGATTTACAGGGAGGTAACTTTCAACTTCATGAAAGCATTGAATAAAGCCGGGTTTAGAACAAATGCCAGAAGTTTTATTTCCATGCGGTCTGTGGACAAAATTATCTCCCTACTCTTTGAAGTCATATTCGACAAACTGGAAAGAGACGGAAAAGTCAATATCAAGAATTTCTGTATCATTAAGAAGATTAAGTGTAAGAATGACAAATATTATTTTGAATTTATAGACAATAGAAAGAAATGAACACGAATTTTGAAACCAAATTTGGATGTGGTAAAGCTGCAACAGTAGAATGGTACACACCACCTTACATTTTAGAAGCGTTAGGAAATGATTTTGATCTTGATCCTTGTGCTCCTAAAAAAGATTGGTACACTGCAAAGAAATGCTTTACCAAAGAAGATGATGGGCTTGTGCAGGATTGGAAAGGGTTTGTATTTCTTAATCCACCTTACTCTCAACCAGAACTTAAACTATTTGTAAAGAAAATTTCTGAACATGGAAACGGTATAGCTCTTATTTATTCAAAGGTGGGAAATACAATGTTTCATGAATTTGTGTGGGATAAAGCCACTTCTATTTATTTTCTAAGGAAAAGAATTAGGTTTATCGATATAAATGGGGAAGAAGGAAGAAGTCCTAATGCAAATAATTGCTTCGTTGCTTATGGTGGCAAAGCTGATGGTATTCTTAAAAATTTATCGTTACCGGGTAAATACATAAAGTTAAATCAATGATGTACTATTACAAGGAAAAGGATTATTGGTATTTTGCCGGATTGGACAAGGAAGCTCTGATTAGGCTTAAATTTATTTCTTCTTACAAAAGAAATTCTACCAACAAGGAATTATATATTAAATCTGATCCCGCAAAAGAGATTCTGCTCAAAGAATTTGTATCGGATTGTGGAATAGAAGAAGTCGATCCTCTTTCTATTGTTCGTACAGGTTGCAAAGCTGAAATAAAGCCTTTTGAGGAACTTTTGTCAAGAAAGGATATAAAACTATTGATAGAAGGACTTTCTCTCTTAAAAAAGCCGAGAAACTATCAAATGGACTATCTTTACTATGCTATCAATCACGGAAATCATGTAAATGGCTCTTCGGTGGGGACAGGCAAAAGTCTATGTTCTGTTCTCTATGCTGAAATGCTTGATCTTTTTCCTTGTATGGTAGTCTGTCCGGCTTCTGTAAAATCCGGTTGGTTGAGAGAGTGGAAAGAAGCAAATCCAAATAGACAGGTATCTGTTATTTCCACCACTTCGCCAGCCGAAGATTTTGATGCTGATGTCCTTGTGATCAATTACGATATTCTGGGGAAAAGAACGGAGAAGAACGGTAAGACCTCTATCGAAGTAAGGCTGGACGGGATGAAGAAAAAGAAATTTTCACTTGTCGTAGCTGATGAAATTCATTTTCTGAAAAACAGGAAATCCATACGGAGCAAGACGTTTAAGAAGTTAGCAGGGAAATCTTCTGCTATCATAGGATTAACCGGTACGCTTATCATGAACCGTCCGGCAGAACTATTGAACATACTTGCACTTATAGGAAGATTGAAAGAGATTGCGCCGAATGATCCCTATCATCACTATTTCTTTGAAAGGTATTGCAACATGAAAGAAACTTTTTTTGGAATGGATTTAACAGGAGCTTCCAATATCAAGGAACTGAATGATCTTCTCACCAAATGTTGCTATTTCCATGTAAGCAAACGGGATGCTTTAAAAGAACTTCCGCCTGTAACCGAAAACATGATAGAATGCGAGATAACCAACAAGAAGGCTTACAAGTCCGCGGAAGAAGATTTGTTGGAATTTATCTTTAAGCATTTCAAAGATGAAGAAAGGGTAGAAAAGGCAGCAAGGGCAGAGTTTCTGGTAAAGATGAATCTTCTAAAACAACTTTCTTTAGAAGGAAAGGTAAAGGCAATTAAAAAGTGGATAGAAGAATGGTTAGAAGCAAACGAAGACGATAAATTGCTCGTATTCGGTTCTCATTCCACTATTTTGAAAGATATACAAAAATTTTTCAAGAACAGCCTGCTTGTTATAGGTGAGACAACTGGAAAGAAAAGAGAAAAAACATTGTCTGACTTTTCTTCTGATCCTTCCAAAAGACTTTTATTTGCCAATATAGGATGCTTAGGTACTGGAGTAGATGGACTTCAAAAGGTTTGCTCGAACATGGCTATTTTGGAACTGCCACCTCGTCCAAGTGATCTTGTACAGGTAATAGGAAGATTGGAGAGAAGCGGACAACAAAACCCGGTCACAATTCAATACCTGCTTTCTTCTTCTACCATAGACAAGGATTTATGGGAAATGCTGAAAAACAAGAAGTCGGTTACCGATATGTTGAATAAGGGTTTTGAGGACGATTCAAGTCTGATGATTTTAAAAAGTTATGGCGAAAAAGCAAAGAAAAGGAAAGGTTCTTGAAGTTTGGACAGACGGCAGTTGCAATGCTAACCATCCCAAAAAACTGGGTGGGTCTGCCGTTTACATCAAATGGAAAGACAAGGAATATCACATAAGAAAAGGGTTTTCTCATACCACCATAGGCAGAAGGGAAACGGAAGCCGTTCTAATGGCTTTAAAGGCTATTAAAAAGGATTTAAGGGCAACCGTTACCTTCTATATAGACAGCCAATACGTAGCTGATCAATTAAAATACAGATTCGTAGATTGGGTGAAAGAAGACTTGCGTGTAGAGAATCAGGACTTGTGGGACAAAATCTTCATGGAAGTCTTGAAACACGCAAAACTAAGAATAAAGGTCAAATGGATTCCGGGACATAAGAAAGATTACAATGATCCTATTGTTTGTGGAAATTTCATTGCCGACTATTTAGCGGATTACAAAAAATTCAGTAAGTATGAAAAAGATCGTCGTGTATAATAAGCTGATCCCTTTCAAGGGATATGTAGCAATGGCCGTTTTTCCTTTTATTTTTGCAAGGAAAGAATATAAACCATTGGCAGAAAGAACAATAAATCATGAATCAATTCATCTAAAGCAACAAATAGAGCTTCTTGTCCTACCTTTCTTTTTGTGGTATGGGATAGAATGGGTTGTAAGATTAATCCAATACAAGAGCTTAAAAGAGGCTTACAGAAACATTTCTTTTGAAAGAGAAGCATACGATAATGAATGGGACGAAGAATATTTGGATGGCATAAGAGAGCCGTTTGAGTTCCTACACTATCTAAGAAAAGAAGACTAATAACAACAAAGCAAACGAAAAGAATTATGGAATGGAGCAAGTATCAATTGGCTATTTTCGATGCTTACGAGAATACCAACAAAAACATAGTAATAGAAGCGACAGCCGGGAGTTCAAAAACAACATGCTTAAAGGAAATCTGCAATCGAACAAATGAAGATACAACTTGTTTGTTTATGGCGTTCAACAAAAGTATTGCAGAAGAACTAAAAACAAAACTACCCTATTTTGTAGACTGTTATACCTATCATGCAATGGGACTTCGTACTTTAAGAAGAAACTTCCGGTTCAAGCATCAAATAGATGAAAACAAATGTTTCAGTATTTGTAAAAAACTGTTTGATGATAGAGCGATGCCTTACAAAGAAAGAGCAAAATACTATTTTGCTTTACAAGAATTGTGGGGTAGAGTTAGAACAAGTCTGTGTGAGATAAACAAAGAAAATATCTCTATCCTTTGTGTGGAATGCGATATAGATTATGAAGATTCCATGATAAAGGATTTGCAAGAGATAGAAAAAGAATGGAGAAAAGGTTGTGCAAATATCCAAAACAATTTTCAATTTAAAATGGATTTTATAGACATGCTGTGGATTCCATATAATTATGTGGATGAAATGAATTTCTATAAATATCAAGTTGTGTGCCTGGATGAGCAACAGGATATGAATATTATACAGAGGGAGTTGATGAAAAAATATATCAAACCAAGAGGAAGGTTTGTTGCAGTAGGTGATTCAAAACAGGTTCTTTATAATTTCATGGGTTCTGACTTGGACGTGTTTAATTCCATAAAAGAAATGCCGAATACAATTTGCCTCCCACTTTCTGTTACTTACCGGTGCGCAAGACAAATTGTTGAAAGAGCAAACGAAGTGTTTCCCGGTACGGAATGTACTGCCACAGCGAAAGAAGGTATTGTAAGAAGTGGTGACATCTTTGAAGCTGAAAGTGGGGATTTCATTCTTTGTAGGAACAACTTTCCATTAGTCGTTGCTTTTATTATGTTACTGGAAAAGGGAAAGAAAGCATCCATCATGGGACGGGACTTCGGGGAAAATCTTTGTCGGCTGATGGATAATCAAAGCTGTTTGGATGACCTGTACCTCCTATTGGAAGACAAAGCCTCTAAATTGAAAAAAAGAGGTTTATCCGAAATCGCTATTATCAACAATGCTTCTTATTTGGCATTGAAAGAAAAAGTTTCCATCATTGAAACCCTGTACAAACGTTTTCCCGGTTCTTTTTTAGCTTTGAAACAAAAGATCAAGAACATTTTCTCTGATGACAAAACAGGCATCATTCTTTCTACCATACACAAAAGCAAAGGGTTGGAAGCAAAACGGGTTTTCTTTTTAAATCCTGAATTAATTCCTTCCAAATTTGCAAAGACATCTAAAGCTCTGTATGCAGAGGATTGTTTGAAGTTCGTTGCCATTACAAGAGCAAAGGAAGAACTGGTTTATTGTCATATAAATACAGAAGAATCTCCTTTATAAGTAACAAACAAAAGAAAGAAAAACTGACAATTTTACGTATTTTAACCATAAAAGAGTGATTATGTAACAGTATAATGTTACATTTGCAACATCAAAAACTAAGAAGATGAAAAAGAATAAATTTTATATCATTGTTCCTCATGAAAATGGGAAAATTTCGCTTTTCAATGCAAGCAAAATAGAAGAGCTGGGATCTTATTTACCTTCTATGGAAGCTGTAAAGACAAACATCGAGCTTCAAATGGCAAAATGGAGAAAGGATCATTCCTATAAACCGCAACCGTTAATGTTGGGTGTTCCTTTGGATGTATTCTTGAAAGTGAAAGCCATTACAAAAGGCAAATGGAATGAGATACCTTTGAACCAAGGCTGTAATGGCGTACCATCCGTTCTTCTTATCCCTAATAAAAAGGAAGATGGGGAAGAATGACGGAATCACAAAAGATGTCCTTGTTGCTTTAGACAGTGACGCAAGAGCCATGAGATGTGATGAGATATATGAAACTGGGCATCTCACTCTTGCAGTCACATTAAAAAATCATTCAGAATTTGGGAGGGAGCTTGCAGAGTGTATCAAAGACGGTTACAACCATGTAATGAATTTTACTTTAAATACCGGCGACAGCTTCAAGGCAACAGCAGGACTTCTTGTAATGGATATGTGGGGAAACTGGATGTCTTTGTTGTCGGCAGAAGGGATACCGCTTTTCTCCTATGATTTTTCCGCATGGAGAAAGAAAGCTAAAAAGTTTCTGTACATAGAAAAAGCATCTTTCCTTCCCGACCCGGAAATAACCTACAATTTTAAGATGGAATCACCGTCTAAGAATTTCGTTATCATTCCAAGAGGTAGCGAAGAATGCGATTTTACAAAAGGAATTATTTTACAATCATTAATCTAATGACAGTATGTATTTCGAATCAACTATAAATTACTGGACAGACAATCCAGACGGTTTTAAACCGCCAAGAATACCTGTTAAAAGAACTATTCTTGTCAGGGCTTACACCTATACAGAAGTAGAAGCGATCACTACTGATTGGGGAAGCAAAGAAACAAATGAAGATTTTAGGATTTCTCCTATCAAGGAAACAGACATTATTTCTGTAGTAGGAGAGGGAGAGAAATTTTTCAAAGTCGTTTCCTACTATCCAGAAGCGACCCCTAAAGGAAAAGTAAAAATGCAGAAAGCTGTTTTGATGGTTAAATCCGATTCCGATACGGAAGCCATAGAAAGAACAAAGCTGTATTTTGATTTTCTGTCAGATATTAATGATCTGGTTATTAAATCCGTCACTCTTACAGAAATAGAAACATATATAGAGATAGATTGAAATGTATTCTAAAAAGAAGAGAGTAAACTTGAATTAATCAGCAAGAATCTTGAAAATGAAATTAGTGTATAAATTCAATATAGGACAAAATGAAGATATATCATCCTTGTGCAAGATTAGCAATAACTTGTACAATCAGGCGTTATATATTTTCAGAGAAACGCTCTCTAAAGAAGATAAGTGGTTATCTTATTTTGAACTTGATTCTATTATGAAGAAAACCAAGAACTTGGATGGAGATATTAATTATAGACTATTAAAGGCACAATGTTCCCAGCAGATTCTTAGGGTATTGGATAAAAACATTAAAAGCTACTATAAATCAGCCCAAGATTATAAGAAGTATCCCAGTAAATATAAAGAAAAACCTGGACTTCCAAGTTACAAAAAGAGAGGTTCGGAATTTTCTTTATATTATACGAATCAAAGTTGTAAGATTGAAGACGGAAAAATTATTTTATCAAAAGAGCTTTCAATAAGTATTCCTCAATATGAGAAGTATTCTGATTTGATAAAAGATTTCCAACAAGTTAGAATAAAACCATTAAATAAAGGATATAAAGTCGAGGTAATTTACGAAGTTAAAGATGTTGAAACACCTAAAGAGAGAAAAGAAAAAATTGCTTCAATTGATTTGGGGATTGACAATTTGGTAACTCTTATCAGTGAGGATTTTGTTATCCTTTTTAGTGGTAAATTCATCAAATCATACAATCGATTTTTCAATAAGAAACTTGCTAAACTAAATAGTATCAAGGATTTGCAAAAGATAAAAGGAACAACAAGACGAATAAAGAAATTATATTATGATAGAGAACAGTACATAGAAGATGTCTTTCATAAAATTAGTAGAAAGATAGTTGATTTGCTTGTTGATTTTAAGATAACAAAATTAGTTGTAGGCTATAACAAGGGGTGGAAACAAAATGTAAATATAGGCAAAAAGAATAACCAAAAGTTTGTACAAATCCCTTTTGCGAGATTGGTTAGTTACTTAGAATATAAATGCGAGTTAGCTGGTATTGAAATAGTTATTCATGAAGAATCATATACTTCAAAATGTGATTCATTAGCATTTGAGAAGATAGGAAGACATAAGAGCTATTTAGGAAGAAGAAAGAAACGAGGATTGTTTCAATCATCAGTAGGAAAACTTATTAATGCTGATGTAAATGGTGCATTGAACATTATGAGAAAAGTAGTCGGTGATTCCTGTGAATCTATTCAAAGGATAATCGATAGAGGGTTATTGTTTAACCCAGTAAGGATTACGAATGTATTTTGTTAAGAAAGTATATTCTGAAACTTATAAAGAAATGTAATAGATTTAATATTTTCATAACATGTTTTCCTACTTTTTCACAAGTACAATTTAAAAACAACAAGACATGAGCAGAAAGAAAGAAACAGAGCTTCAAAAGCTCATTAGACATATTAATTCCATAGACCGTCCATTTGAGTTTTACGATGTGTCGAGATGTAATTTATTCTTTAACGGTACACTTAGAAAAACTATTACCTATCTTTACAGAGCGGGATTTATAGAACGGATTGAAAGAGGACGTTATAAACGCCTTAAAACAATCCCGGAGAATATAACTACTGTGGAGTTAGAAAAAATGGCTTACAAACGATAAAAGATATGGAATTTTCGACAATTTGCATTGTATTACTGGGAATAATAACGGTTTTCCTATTGGGGACTGTATTTGTTCTTTGGTTGAGAGTTAAGAACTTGAGACACTACTGCATGGCAATAGATTCAAGAATTGATTCTGTAAGACTTAACTATCTCATAGGTTTTAGAAACCTCTTGATTCAGCAGGAAAAGTTTGAAGATGTAGAATACATAGACGAACTGATCAAAGACGAATATCCCGACATAAACCTAAAGGAAGTGACAGTAGAAGACATGCTTGATTTATTATAAACTTTTAAAAATCAATTGATTATGGAGATTAAAGTAAAAAGAATAACACCTATTGATTATCCCTATACAATAGGAAAGATGTACATTGATGAGACTTATTTTTGTGACACCTTGGAAGATCGTGTAAGAGACAAGGACAAGTCCGGTAAATTTGACAACGGGGAAACAAAAGTATATGGCGAATCCGCTATTCCTTACGGACGATACAAAGTTGTTGTAAATATGTCTCCCCGGTTTAAAAGAGAACTACCCTTATTGCTGGACGTCCCTCATTTTGAGGGTATTAGAATCCACAGAGGGAATACAGACAAGGATAGCTCCGGCTGTATTCTTGTGGGGGAAAACAAGGTGAAAGGGAAAGTTATCAATTCCACACCTTATGAACAAAAAATTGTTGCTATTCTAAAAGAAGCACAGGACAAAGGGGAAGATATTTGGATCACAATTGAGTAAGAAATATATACCTGTATAATTGTTTATAGTTAATCGAGTTGCAAACCCATTAAAAGAAAGGAGGTGAGAGCATGAAATAGCAAAAATCTATTCTAAATTCCTCTATGAACAAATCTAAGTTTTAATAAAGGAGGATGCCGAAAATCCTTAACAGAGTAGGTACATTAACAATCTCGTTGTTAGTAAATTACGTTAATCAAGAAAGGGCTTTGAACACAATCTGTAAAAATCGGTTCTTAGCCCTTTCGTCTTTAAAAACTAATAGTATGCCTTACGAAAAGAAGAATATTGAAACTCCCAAAAAGAAACCTATGATCATTCCGGTAAAGAATGCTGCTCCTGCTTGGACAAAGACAAAGGTACGGAACATTATGCGTGATTCCAAATATCCCGAACTTCATGGAGAGATGTATCTGGGTTAAGAATAAGCCCGGAAAATAGTTTTTGTATTGGGTATGATCGACCGGTCATATTTTGCTTTCAATCTGAACAAGATTTCCCTTTGAAGGGCTGATTCTTGGTTTTTCAGTTTCAATACTGTTCCCCGGTAGTCCGATACAATCCATTTTCCGTCTTTCTTTTCCAAAAGAGACAAACGCGATCTTATATCCCCATTTACAAACACTTTTATAGATGGGGATATTTTTATTTTCGCGTCCTTTACATTTACCAGATACTTTTTCAGTTCCGGTAGCATTCTTTTCCTTCCATCACTGCCTGCATCACCTTCCAGATACTTTATAAACTTTTCTATTCCTTTTATCTTCCGGTCTATACTTTCTTCTTTTTCTCCCGACAGGGCTATTTTCAAATTCCGTCTTGTAATAGGTTTAATGATCGTACTTCCCCACAGGAAACCGTTGGAGGGACAAAGCTCGTTGAACCTTTCCACTCTTTTTATATAGAGGTTTATCTTTCTTTCCTTGTTCGTCATAGCTCCCTTTCCCTATTTAAGTCGTAAAGCCTTTAATCTGTCCTTTACAGAGGCTTTTCTTTCATCATCTATATAAGTAGCCTCCTGCACTTCATAAGGCGTCATTTCGTCTAAGAACTTCTTGTTTTGCTTTTCCAGTTCTTCCCAATTGGCTGCACGGATCAGATCGCCCGGAAGCATAATCTTTTCCCTACCCAGAATAGTTTTATTGAAACCATTGAAGTCCTTGTAGTAGCTTGTTGCAAGCTGATGTACCAATACAGTAGGGTCAAGACCTGATTTTGCGGCGACAAGGCCTATTATGATAGAATTGATAGGAAGTGTTCGAAATACACGAGAAACGTTTTCTTGTCCATGCAAGGTAGCGACAATATCTATTTTCCCGTCTACGGTCAACTTTAGTTCATTGCCTTTTACTTCTTTCCGGGCTTGCTCCAGCATGTTTCTTATTTCCCGCTCGAATATCAATGCCTTTTCTTCCTTTTCTTCTGCAAGGTATTTTTGATACCGGTGCTGTAGGTCTATTATGATAGTGTTTATGATCTGTAGCCGTCCGGCTTCCGTTGCTACCTTATATTGATTGGATGAAGCAAGAAATACGGCACGTTTGCTTTCGATTTCCGCTTTCTTTTTGGCGAAGATGGCTTGCAGTTCCTTTTGGGTAAGTTTTATCTTCTTTTCTTCCTTTAGGATTTTCTGGACATCATCAACGCCGTTCATCTCCCCAAACAGTTTCACGATATAGGACATGATCTCCGGCGTGACGGAAGAAAGCATTTCTTTTCGATAAATGTCGTTGAATACCTCTTTGCACCTCTTTATTTCTTCTATGAGAGGCATAACATACATTTCTTTGTGCCGTTGTGCTTTCTTTACGTCCGATTCCTTTCCACCGTGACGAAGGATAAAACCCTTTGCAGAATAGCTTTTTAAGTCGGCCGTGATCTCCTCCCCGTCCTTACCTTCAAAGACAAAGAAACGGTAAGACGATTCAGATAGTGCCCTTTCTGCCGTTTCCAAAGCGACAAAAGCGTTTTTTAGCTCACTGGAAGCGGTCTGGATCACTTCTGGAGCTTGTTCTATTATTTCCACAAAGTCCTTTTGGGAAATAGCCGGTAAATCTTTATTAGTAAGTTGTTTCCCCTTCTGCATTGTTCAATTCTTCGATTTGAGATTTGGAAAGCTGTGCACTATTATATTCAAAACATTCTGATTTGTCCACATAAGGACATTCGATTTTGTATCTACAGTTATCGCAAACTATAGAAGGTTTGTCTACAGACTTTTGTAACTTCATTTTGACAAAAATTTAATGGTTGTTTTTATTATGTGACAAAACTACACTAAAGAAAGGACAAAAACAAAAGTCCTTACCTATACATCGCGTACCGGTAAGGACAAAATAATAACATAAACTAATTAAACTACTAAATACCAATTGAATAACTAAACTAATAATATAACAAACATAAAATTTTCTACACATAGCAAAGATATACAAATCTTTTTCTTTGGAAAGGCTAAACACTTTCAAAATATGCAACCTCTTTAAGCTGATACATTTTCAGTCTTTCTCCGTTTTCTATTTTGTAGCCGACATATACCAATTTATAAAGGAACTGATAAAAGTTGCCCGGCAAAAATTTCTTTTTGTTTTTCTTTAGGATATTCTTTACAAAATATCCTTTACAGAAAAAACCTTGTAACTTTTTTGAATCATTCAATAGAAGTACATTCACAATATCTACAGATTTGTTCAAATAGAAGCACGGCACGCCGGCATTGTATTTCCATGTTACAAACTTAACATTGTCTTTTGTGTAATACTTCATTCTATTCTTTCCTTTTTCTTTCCTTATCTGCCTTTTAGAGACAAACAAGGAAAGGAATTTGTTTAACCGGATCATAGCGTTACATGCTTTCGTTTATCTTTTGTAATACACTTTGCAACACACTGTCGCCGTTGAAAGTTGTTTCTATTATAGTATTTGTATTTCCATCACCATAAGTAAACACTATTTTCCCGGTTTTATCATATAGCTTTATATCCTGTATAACTTTTAACTCTTTTGGGCTATCCTGTTTTACTTTAGATATGATACTTTCCAGGTTAAGTCCGGTTACCTCTAACATATCGTCCGTATAGTCCGAGACATTAAAATCAAAATAGCTTTCATTCTCTTTATTCTGGACAAAGTTATACGCTTCAAACTCGTTTTTAAATACTTTTTCTTTTCCGTTCTTGAATAGGTGGAATGTTTGCGCGTTCGGTTGCTCCCAATGATAACCGTCTTTCTCCATAAAGAAAAATACTTTGTTTGTAGCACTTTCTTTGCTCTCCTGTAGGTTTGTATCATTTTTATTTTCCGACGTTCCTACAGGCTTAATATCTGTGTCCGGTTCTTTTGTTTCTTTTCCACAATAAACAGACGTTAACTTATCCGGGAAATAATCGTTCTTATCTCTAATTGAATTAAAATAATTAATTTTGTTATCAATCATAAAACAGTTGTCACAGTTGTCAGAGACAAAAGAAAGTTTACAATAACTATATTCTTTTGTAAAATATATTTCGCCGTTCCAACCGTCCAGACAAGAAAGTACTTTACTTAATCTATTATCTGATCTATAACTAAAATTAGACGGTTCAGACAATTGTACAAACAATTCTCCGTATTTATTCTCTGTATCACTTATTCCTAATTCTGTAATATAATTTACTCTTAATCGGTCTGATCCTTTTTCTATCTCAAAAGAAACAAATTCGGAGACTTTAGATATAGTTTTTAAATCCTTTGTAAACTGTTTATCGTCCTTAACCGTTAATTTTAATTCTTTATATAAAATAGGATAAACAGATTCTATATTTACGTTTTTATCAGAATCATAGTAGCTACATTCAAACATTTCACCTTTATCTGTTACGATCGTTACGACTGTTTGCTCTTCTTTATCGTCGCTATTGACAATAATATGGCATTCTTTCCCTACCAACTTTTTAAAGGTGTCAAAAGATATACATATATGCTTATCCCAATCGCCAAAAAGATTAGATATTTTCACGTTTCTACTTTTACAAATAAACGCATTAGTAGCATATATTTTGCTTAAATTTATATCTATCAAAATATTGTTATCAATATATCGACTTGAATTTTTGGTTTTTACAGTTAGAAACGTTTTGTCTTTCTTATTAAATATAATATCAAAAGAACAAATACAATTATCCTCGCTTTCTTGTACCTGATTTCCTTCTTTGACAAATTCTAATTTTTCTTTGGCGCCGGACAACTGTTTGAACCTTTCCAAATATTCAAACACTTTGACTATATCAAAACTGCATTTAAAATTGTCTTTTTCAATAGAGACAATATTATTAGACACCTTACATACATAAGACACGCTATTTATAAAAAAAGAATCAATATTTGAATAATAAGGACTTTTGTGTAGTATTTTTGTCACTTGTTCTTTTCCTTTCTCTGTTAGTCTTTCTGCTTTCCCTTGCTTTGTTTCAAGGCTTTCGCAGTTTGCGATATAGGCGTAAACGTCTTTCAATGTATATACGCCCGGTTTTTCGTTTTTAAAAAGTTCTTGGAAGTATGCTCTTGCGATTTCCAACAATTCAACAAAAATTTCCATGAATAAAGTATTTGTACTGTTATTAGTTGCTTTCATTTTATTATCTCCTATTAGTTTAGTTATTGTTATTAATTGTTTATATAGCTCCCTATTGTTGTACCCTTCAAAAGAAACATAAAAGTTTTGAAGCCTTTTCGCTTACTAATCTTATTTGTATTATTTTAAATTTATTCGTATAACTGTATTTCTGTTTTTACAAATATCGCCGTATTTCCCTATATGGTCACAAAAATATTTAGCTGTCGTTAAACTTGTGTAATTGTCACCTGGGTACAACTGATTCAAATTATTTATTATGTTTAAATCGTTTTCACTCTTTACTGTTTTGTTCATACTATTACGAAAGATATCACTTACTTTTGTGTTAAAAACAAGCATTTCCGAAGGCGTAGCAAATACATTCAGGCGACAATTATATACTGTTCCACTTGCAAAAAGTCTTTTATGATATGATACTTTTATTTTCATCTCTATATATTTTTAAATTGATAAATTGAATAAAATAAGTGAGTAAACAGGTAGGGCGATTATTCCCTACCTTTGTCTAAATTTGTTACCTCTATTCCTTCTGGTAGGGTATTACTGCACACAAGTTCGTTGATTAAATCAGAAGGAATCTTTTTGCAGCAATCTAACCAATTAAAGCAAAGCTCGTTTTTATGATCGTAAAGGGTAACGTTATCCCAACTTATGCCAAAAGAAACAACTGCCTTTTTTACTTCATAAATTCTTTTTGCTTTTTCTACACTTTTGGCAAACTCTTTTTCAATCTCTGCAAGTTCTTCTAACCGTTTCTTTGTTCTTGTAATTTCTTCACGCGCTTGTTTCATTTCTTTTGTCGCGTAACCATGTTTAAACAAATAGGCCATGTCGTTACACTTTTCCGCGTCAAACTGTTTATAAACTCTATCTTTATTTTCAATTTTCAAGGTTAAGCCCGTTTTTGCTTCCATCTCCCGAATGGCTTCATCTGCTTGCTTTTTCCAAATACCAGCAACGCCCAAGTAAAAAACAAGGTAGTGAAATAAATCTTTGTTGTCTGAAGCGTTACGTAATATTTCAATAGCTTCCAAATTAGAAATATTATACATTTCCGCTATTTGTTCATTTGTTTCGCCTTCATTGATATGAAAGCGAATGTCATCTATAAACATTGGCTGCCCTAAATGATTGCAAGTATGCAGCTTTTCAAACATAGAAAGCTCAGGTTTTAAGTAGGCGATAATGTCACCTATTGCGCCGGAAATCAAAGTATAATAACGTCCGTTGTTCTTCTTTACCTTAATTTCGCCGGTAAAACTAAAGGTTAAATGTCCGTTTTTGCAATCATCATTTAACCCAATATAGTAGGCAAAAGAATAACATTTACCGCCTTCAAAAAGAGTGTTATCTACTTGTGTGTCCTCTTTAAAGAACTTAGAAAATGATCCAAAGAAACCAATACGATTTACAGTTACCTTGTTTTCGTTGTTATTTACTGTAGTTGTCATAACTTAATCGCGTTTTGTCAAGGTTTGCGCACCTTGCTTAATTAGTTTAGTTAGTTGCTTTATTAATAAGTTAAAATTTGTACTTTATACCCGTCTTTCCCGGAAAATTGATATATTTCGCTTGTTGCTTCTGCATATTCGCTTTCGATTATATCTAAACAGCCTTTCACTTTTCCGTCAAAAGAGTAAGTTTTAAGTTCCTTAATAAATTCTACGCAATCACCCTGTAATAGGGTTAAACCATTACCGCCACACCCTAAAGTTGCTACAATAACAGTATTACTATTTTTCAATTCTGTAGCAATAAATTCAAAAATTTGTTCTTTCGCCTTCATGATCTCTATTTGTTTATGTTATTGTTAGTTCTTTATCACATTACAAATGTAACACTTTAATGTTACATACCAAAGGTTTTATAGTTAAGAAAGGTTAATTTGATGATTTTTCTTTGTTTTGTTTGTTACTTATAAATGACTTTTCAATCAAAATATAAAGTAAAAACAAAACAATAGGGATAGATAAGATAACATGCAAAAAGTTCCTTTCATCAACAAATAGAACAATAAGAGCGATAACGAAAGAAATAAATACCACTTTCAACCCTTCCAGTATTACTTGTATAGCCTTCATTTTCATAACTTTGTTGTTTAACTGTTTATTAAAGTGTATTATTTACATTTATTTTATAGGACTTTCCAAAAGAGACACCGCGCTTTGTATTTTCAATAGGTGTAAAAGTTACATTATTTCCGTTCCTATCGGCTCCATAAATACCCGTTGCACTTGTTTTGTTTTCCCTACAAAATTGCTTTGCTTTTTGAAGGCTGGAGAACTCCAGCCTGTCAACTATCCATTTATACACCCTATTCATTGTATTTGCAAATTTGATAATAGTTCAATCGCTTTTTCGTTTCCTTTGTTTGCTTCTTGCTGCAATTTCTCCAAAGTAGTAAATTTTCTCCCACCATTTACACCAATTTTTCGACATAGAGAAATAAACGTACTGTGTAAAATTTCTTCACCCTTATAAATATACTTTGTTTTCATATCCTTATCGCTTTAAATCGTTAAAAATCAAATGTTTCTCGCAAATTGTTTGCAAGAAAATAAATATCAACGCCTTCAAACACTCTATTATATTTATTTTCATACTTGCACAATGCACTCCATAAAATAGGTGTATTTTCCTCTTCTTTGCAAAAATCGTTTTTATCCGAATATTCGTTTTTGCAAAGAATATCCTGTAAAAATGAATAAAACATTTCAACAATTTCATTTCTATCCTTATCAATGACATCACAACGGAAATTTTGGAAGCTGTCAAACCAATCAAAAGATAATCTTTTGCCTTCATAGCTCACTGTTACTATATAGTGATTATGATTTTCCGGGTATTTTTTATCCCATTTGCAAGCCTTCGTATTTGAAAGCAAACATTTAATTTTGATTGTTTTACCTTCGTAGGAAATAGAAGTTTCTTTGCTATCACCGTTATTAATTATTGCCGGCTGATCGTTAAATCTTTCTTCTTCGTTGTTAATTAACCCTTGTGCTTGCTTTGCATTAATTCTTGTTGCTTTCATAACTTTGTTGTTTAATTAGTTGTTATTGTTAGTTCTTTATCACATTACAAATGTAACACTTTAATGTTACATACCAAAGGTTTTATAGTTAAGAAAGGTTAATTTGATGATTTTTCTTTGTTTTGTTTGTTACTTATATCAAATTAAAGGCGGAGCGAAAGCGCACTTAGCGCGTGCGGAACCTTTAATTTAAAACAAATAGTTATAACCCAATACCAACAAATAAAACCTTATTTAGAATGAATCTAAATAACCAACTACACAAATAAGTGATTATCAACAAATTGAACAAAATTCTATGAAAATAGAAGGAAAGAATGAGAAAAAGCATGTCGAAAAAACTATAACTAAAAAGTTATAACGAATAGGAAAAAGAGAAAAGAAGGAAATCAAAGGAATGTAAATATGAAAATGTTAGATAAGTAGGTAGGTGTAAAAATGTGATTTGTGACTTTTTAGATTTATGTATTTCTGGATATGCTTCAAAATTTAGATTATATGATTTTATTAGACACAGATATTTCTTTTTGTATGGTTTGTAAACTTTGGTATATCTCTATTAGGTGCATATTTAAAAATTTAGCTTTGAAACTTAGAATTTATAATTTTAGAGATGTTTGTGTATGTATTTGTCCGCCTCACCTGCCATCACCCTCCCCCCAATCCTTTCCCTCCTATCCTTCTATTATCCTATCTTTTCCACTATTCATGTATCTTTCAGAGTGTTTGCGATTGTGTTTGCTGTCTACTTTTCGCTTCTATTCTTATAGTTGTTGATCACCTTCTATATCTATTTTTATACTCTATACATTGCCTTTCTTTTTTACGGGAGTTATATTAATACCAAAATGTACCTATTTTCACCTGTAAAACTTCAATACTTTTCATTTTTGACACTAAAATAGAGTAAATCACTTATTGTATAATTTTTAATCACTCTAAAAAATCGAGTTTTTGAAGTAAAAATAGATAACTTGCTAAAAATCAATATTTTAAATGAATTAATTTTTCGATTACGCCCTATAGGCAAAAAGAGTTTAACTTATTGTACTTTTTACAATGAAAATAGGGATATTTTAAGCTGAAACCTTTCAAATTTGACACAAATAACCCTATTTTGATATAATAGGGCATTACCTGTATATACGAGTATCATATATAGCTTCGTATGCATTTATATCTTCTTTTGCTCTGGATATATCCTTATATTTGATTTTTCCTATATATATTATATATAATATATATAGGAACTTTTGTTTTTGGTGTAGACACTCTTGTACCCTTTCTTTTCTTCTTATACATGGAGTGTATAGATAGGTGAACACTCCTTCTATATCCTTTTTGCTTCTCCTTTTCCTGTTCCTGTACTCTAATCCTATGATTTCAAATAATCGTTTTTAAGGCTTTATTTCCTTTTGGGTGGTATTGGTGTATCATTTTGAAAAGAAAGTGCCAGAAATAAGCGGAAAAGCAGGTAATCCGGGGTATTTTGTTTATCCAGGGTATCTTTAGGGACTGTTTGAGGACTCTCCATATAAAGCCTGCGTGTCTAACATGACAGTGGACAAAATTCCTAATTACATTCCATTTGGCAAAAATTTTACAGACATACTTTTATTTATCTATTTAAATTTCAATCAATTATAAATATTATCAAAAAAAGAAGTATGACAGGGAGGGTATTTATTCTCCTATACAATAGATAACATGTTCAGTTATGCTACCCTCATATATAGAAATTTTGAAAATCTCTTTTATATGAGGCTTCCTTTCTTTTTTCTTTTTAGCTGGTTTTTTTATTGAGAAAGGGGTAGGGTATTTCTTTTCTTTCCTATGGGTTTGACTTTCCTGTTTTTCTTTGTTGGTATGTACGAGAATATGGATTTGGACTTCTATTGGCGATTTTTGGTGGGTTGGTCTATCCTATTTTCTTTCGGAAGGGGAATCCTTGCGGATTCTTCATCCCTTCCGAGGGACAATCGCTTTGCTCAATTCATAAAATCTTCCTATTTTGACAAAATGATATAGAAACAATTGATTTTTCTATCAAAATGAAAGTAGGAAAATCGGGTTTTCAAAACTTTTTTCGATATAAGGGGTTGGACAAAATTGGAAAATTTTAAATTCTTGATTTTCAGACTTATGTGATTTTTGATAGGTCTTACTCACCCTATTTTTCGGCTATTTTTGAATTTTGACTATTTGTAAAGTAAACAAAGACTGTTCCTATTAAAATGATACAAACAAAAGTTCAAAAACAAGCTAAAATGTAATAGTTTATTCTTACAAAATAGGAGGGATTTCCTACTTTCAGACAACAAAAATCACTACAGATAACATCAGAATAGAATAGATTTTGCCTTCCAACAGGGTGATTTCTCCTATTTAACCTTCTGTAACTATTTTCCTGCTAAAATGTAACTGTTTACTTTTACTTTCCCAGATTGGTTTTAACATTTGAGGTAAAATGATACAAGAAAACAGTGCTTGGACTTATTGTATATTTTTACAATAAGGTGAAAAAGTGCTGTTTTGGATAGTTTTTGAGTTAAATGATTAAATATCAATGATTTATGAATTTTGAATTTCCGACTTCCCTTATAGACGAAAATGAATTTACTTATTGTATATTTTTGACTCAAAATAGAGTAATTTTAAGGTCTAAAACATGGATTTTTGATTTTAACATTTAGGCAAGAAAGACGAAGGAAGCGTTTATAAGTAACAAACTTTTTGTGAATTTGTCATAATATAATGTGACAAGTTGGTTTTTAAGGCTAAAATGTAGTATTGTATTATGACAAATCGGGCGATTTTCATTTTCATTTTGAAATATATTCTTTCAAGAACTTGTTCACGAGGTACACTTGACCTTTACCGGTTACAAGAGGTGTGCTTACCGTAATCAGATCACCGTTCGGTTTTGTGATCGTTCTTTTCTTGATCTCGAACATTCCTGCTTCTACCCATCTTTGCATTGGTTGGTTGTAGTATTCGCCTTTCACTCCAAGATACCCTCTTTTGCGAAGCCACTTGAATAACCGGTTCTGCCCTACCTCCATTCCATTTTGGCAAATGATCTTGGTAAGCTCGGCAACAAGGCAGGAACGTTTGGATTCGGTTACAGCCATTGCAAAAATCACTTTAGGCAAATCTTCTTCTATTTGGTTCTCCAAGTTTTTGTTTTCTTCTGTGAGTTGCCTTGTCTGTTCTTTTAGAGCCTGTCTTTCTTTTTCTTCTTGAATCCATGTTTCGGCACGCTTGATTGGATTCTCTATTTGATAAGACGGTAAATTGTAGCTTCCGGTTTTTCTAATAGCAGGCAACACTTCGGAAGTTACCCATCTTTTAAAACTCTTTGCAGATTCTAATTTACTACCGAAAATCAAAGAGTAAAGCCCACTTTCGTTTATCAAAGTTGTTTGTTGAGTAAAACCTTGACTGTCAGGGACGCCCTGTTTTAAGTCGTCCTCACTATCAACATGTTGCAAAATTGCGTTTCTGGTGTTAGAATAACCCAAAACAGATGCAACATCTTTTCCCACAAAGTAAGGTTCGCCATTTACTAACATTGTTCTTACTTCTCCAAATTCTTCATTTTTGAAAATCTTTAATTCACTCATAACTTTGTATTTTAATTGTATTTGTAGGCAAAAAGAAAACGGCTTTGCCTTTCCCGGTTGCGAATCACATTAAGAAGCATGGTAAGATTTTCCTTAACGTTGGGAAGGCAAAAGCCGTTTAAATATGAATAGAACGGTTGTTGGTTTCTTGCATTATAAAAGCTTTACCATGTTTGTATTAATGTAATTCGCACCACAAATATAGCAAAGTTTTGCTTGATTTTTAGGCTTTCACCAAAAATATCGGAAACCGTTAATCCAATTTTCCTTCGGTGAGTTTGCATTCTTTGATGATTTTCTCGATCTCATCTCCTTCATAATCGTCTGTTTCACCTACAAGATGCGCTGTTTCTTCGTTGTAAGGAATGCAGTACCTTCTATTTAAACCACCTTCTATAGTGTAAATACACTCTTGATTGCGAGGATTGATATGAGAAAAGAATGCTACAGACCAAGCACTTTCTTTATCTTTGTACAAATTTATCCATGCTTCTCGTTTTACAGCTTTCATGAAAAGGTCACACATACATCCCCTTCCATCGTTACTGAATCTTCCTTTCTTGTTATAAGAAAAGATAGTTTCATCACCAGCCTCTTTTACTAAGGCCACAATAGGATGATGTCCTATTCTATCAAAACACAAGATTCTCGCTTCCTTACCATCTCTTGTGCACACCGGATGTCCGACTTTCGCTTTTTCTAAATCAAATTCCTTCATTTCAAAATTTCATTTTTTCGAGTTTGACAATCTGCTTTTTCAAAGACTCGATTTTCCTAAGTCTCATATCTTCCACCTTTTTCAAGACTTCTTCTTTTGTGTGAACATAATCTCTGTTTGTCCACATAATATTCATCTGATTTTTTGACTTAGCATACTCTCCATAAGTACTTTATTTTATTTCAGTATCTACCTCTATGATACCTTTTGTTAAAGCATACTTGAATACAAAAATTTTCTTTTCCATTTTGATTCTGTTTATTTTAAATGTTTTAATCTTTTAATGGCATCTTTTCTGGAATATGCCATTACTTTTATTCCTTTTATACAAAACTCTTTTTCCTGTTTCTTTTTCTCTGGCCTCCGGTAATTGGGGTTCATTCCGCTACCCGTTTTAAATGGATATGTACTTCCATTTACACCCAATGTGGACATCATTAACATAGCTGTCAGCATTCCTCTTTTCATGACTTGTTTTTATTATTTGTTTTTTACATATCCATTCTGCTAATTCAATTATTGCTTGTCTGAATGACATATATTCTCTTAATTTAGATATTGTTCCATCCTTCTTTGCTTTCATAAGAATAGGAACAACTTCATTTGCCACAATTTCATATCCAGTTACATAAGCAAATTTCTTTTCTTCTGGAACTATTCTTATTCTATTAATACCGAGACCTCGGAGTTCATAAGCGGGAATAGTCAAACAAACTTTACTCCCAATAGGGAATTTTTGATTAGAGACTATGTATTCATTCTCTAATTCTTTCATTTCTTTCTTACAACTATCAATCTTAGATTGAATTTCTTCTTTTCGTGTTTTAAAATATAATTTGTCCATGATGTTCAGTTACTTTAACAATTTTCATCTACTATAACAGCTACGACAATCATTTCAATAGCAAGAATGATCATTCCAACCCAAAATAAAGTTTAAAACCAATTGCAGGTAGCGATATGAATAACAACGCAATCCCGCATCTTCCCAAAAATTTACTCCAGTCTATCATAACTTTTCTTCATATTGTTTGTGATGAACTTTTTCTCTATCCGTATAGTAATCTCTTTCAATCAAATCCATAAGTTCCGACATGCTTTCTGAATTATCGTCAGAGGATTTACCTTTAAAGAAATACCGCATATATTCTGCGAGTTCTTTTGCAGTTTCATGAAATGCTTTTTCTTTAGCTTTCCATTCATCAGTAGGAACAAAGCCTCTTTCTTTGAAATGAAGCAAATACAAGTCCAGATAATATACAGACAAATCAGCCATATTGAGAGAAAGATTGAGTGTCTTTGCTGCCCAAGAAACAAGTGATTTTTCTAAATTTTGTTCTTGGTAATAGAACTTGTCTTTGGATTTTAAGTAATCCAGTTCTTCTTGCAGGCGTATTCTTTTTTGATTTAGAAAAGAAATTTTTGCCCAATTTCTTGTACTTCTTGCTTTACTGATTTCTCTTTGAACTTCCCTTAATTCAATAGAGACTTCTGTTTTTGTTCTATCTTTCGTTTCCATATTTTGTTGTTTTTGAGATGATTATATTATTCTGCATCGAAAAGTTGATCCATAGAAGCAAGTTCCTTTTTCAAATCTTCTTCATTATTGAATCGAACCTTTATGCTACCAAAAGAAGTTTTGAACAGGATGTAGTGTACATTTTCATCAGGACGGGAGACAGGTTTGTATTCCCGGAACATGGTCTTTTTGATATAACTGTTCCCTACTTTTACAAAATCCGGAAATGTTGATACTAAACGTTCTTTGACCAAAGCCATTTCCATATTGTCTTTGAAGGGAATAATTTCTTCTTTTCCTCTAATCTTTATAGAAATATAAGATGAAGTGTTTACTGTTCCTTCTTGGAATTTGAAACAAGAAACAGCTTGTTTGGGTAGTCTTCTGTTTTGTAAGATAAAATAAGCCATTGCGATACAGTATTTAAAAATGAGATAAAACCCGGCGGGAGCCAATCTTTGCGGGAAGATGATGAACTGTCCCGCCGGGGAACTTAAAAATATATGGAAACGTTGGTTATCGTTCTTTAGGATCGTCTTTTGTTCCTATCAAATGTTCGTTTCCTTCAAATGGAATACAGTTCTCCCACTCACCGGAAATAGTGAAATATTTACCTTTTTTTGAAATGTGAGAAAACAAATCACAATGCCAAACGCCAAATATTCCTTCTTCACAATCCTTTACAAGCACTTTCTGAAAAGGCTGGAATTTTGGTGCTTCCTGAACCTTTACCGCAACATATAAAGGTATTGAAATTACATGACAAACAGAAATAGATTTCTTTGCAGAATTGAAAATAAAAGGATTGTTAGTTGCAATAGAATTTTTAGTTATATCCAAAGGTTTCAATTCGTATTTTCCCAATTCAAGCATCCATTCATAAAACACATAAGGAAGATCATTTAAATAGATACCTTTGACTCCTGCTTCATCAATAACAAAGCATTCCCCACAATATTCACTTAATACTTTTGTGAACGAACAAGAGTAGCCGGTTACACTTACGTTCCCTTTTTCGTCTTTGTTATTGTTGTACCAATCAAGACTTTTGATCCGCACAATGTCACCTTTTTTAAATTTTGTTTCCATATTTTTCTTTTTAATATTGTTTGTTACTATCAATAAATCAATCCTTCTTCTCTTCGCCAAATAAGTCTTTTGGAGAAACATCAAGAATATCAGCTATTTCCTTTAACCGGTTCATGGTAGGATTTCCGTTCAGACACCTATAAAGAGATTGCCTTGTTACTCCCAATTTTTCTGACACCTGGGCTACGGAAATACCTTTTTCTTGCATGATCTCTTTAATTTTTAATCCATTTTTTTGCATTAAGTTTAAAATCGTTTTTCTTTATTCTGCCACAAATGTAACACTTTAATGTTACATGACAAAATATAATGTTACATTTTTGTCGAAATTCAGTCAAAAACCTTTAGTGTCAAAATAACACCAACTAAAATGACTGCGATAGGAACAACGATCATCTCATTGTCGGATACACATATCTTCGCTAATCCATCTGTTACAAGATACATCATCACCGACTTAACCAATCTGCTTTCTGTTTTCCTATCTTTTCTCATGTTGATGCAAAGATATATGTAACAGTATAATGTTACAACACTATTAACATTTGTTAAAGTATTTGTTTTTAAATAGGAGAGGACTTACTTTTGAAAACAAAAAGTATAGCTATGGCAACATATCAAGAAAGGCTGGAAGCAGCTAAAACAAAACTGCAAAAAATTTACCCAGACGCAACAATAGAACAGACTATTGATGATAACGGAAACGCTATCTGGAGAACAAATGTACCGGGAGTGAAAATCATCGAAAGTATGAATGTAAATGCTTTGGAAATCGTAGTAGAAAATCTTCGACAGGCTTATAGAGCTAAGTTGGGAGTGAAAAGAAATTAACAATTGAATGATTTGATACTTTATCATTGGCGATAAACAGTAAATGATTGAAAGGTGTGCTTGCGAAAGTGCACCTTTTCTTCTATCTTTGACACGGTTAATTAACTCAAAATAAATATCATCATGAACAGAATTTTATTGACATTGACTTTTTTGTTCTCCTGCATTGCTTGCATTTTTGCACAAGGAGAGTTGCCGGAAGAAACAGTTGACTATGCAGCGAACTTTGCAACTTTCGCCGGCGTAGTAGGTGTTACAACAGTTGTAACGGAGTTCATCAAGAAACTATTCAAAACAGAACCGTCAGAATGGGTTCAAAGAATTATCTCTTGGGTAACCGGCATCGGACTTGGTATGTTCGCTTGGGGTTTCCATTTGGGTATGTTTGAAGGATTGGATTGGTGGCAAGCATTATTGTGGGGATTTGGAGCAGGATTAGCATCGAACGGCGTTTTTGATTCCGGACTTATCGAATGGCTGTTTGGATTGTTTACCAAGAAAAAAGGATAATCTTCTTCATCACACTTTTTTTGTTTTTATTGGTTCAGGCGGGGCGAAAGTTCCGCCTTTACTATAATAGGTTTTATAACATGACAATAGACGAAAAATATACGAAGCTGAAAAGCATTTTCTTTAAAGATTTTGTAGTAGTGACAGAGAACTACAATTGCCGAGGAACTAATATCCCAGCAAGTAAAGTGACAAAGAGTAACACAACAGGGCTGAAAATCTTATATTGGGGAGACGGGACGATCAATATGGCGGAATACCTACATTATTTATATGTAGAAGCTGTGCTGGGGGATAAATCTTGTGTAGATAAAATTTACTGGTGTCTGAAATCAATAGAAAGACTTTCTTTGAGTGCCTATGAGGATGAAAAGATGAAGAATCCAAAAGTATATTTTAAATACGAGCCTGGATTCTTCCTTAGAGACGACATATCGGTAAATTCAAAAGACCTTTTTAATGCTTACAAAATAGAAAGCGGTTACTCGAACGGTATCGAACTTGAAAATGAAGACCCCTGCTTTTCTCCTTTTGTATCACAAGACCAAATTTGGAACTTACTTCCATCTCTTACATTAATAGCGGAGGGGATGGAAGATCACAAAACAGGCATTTTAGCAAAAGAAATACTGAAAAACATCCTTTCCTATGTTTCTGATCACGGACATACCATTTACAATCCCTATTTCAGTGCATTGAAACATTTTTGGACGAACCTTCCTTCTATGAACACAGAAAAAGTAAAACCATGGGATAGGGTGTATGATAGGAACATTCATTTGAAATACACAATCAAAGTAAAAAGAGGTGCTAACAACTGGTATTTTGCTTATGGATTCAGAAAAACGCTCAAAAAATTCATTCCAGAAGCAAAATTGAACGGTTTTCTGACTTTTTTGTACGGTTTATGGTATATTCCATTCATTTTTCTTGCTGATAGGGTATATTTCCCTATTGTTACCCGGTTCGGAGCAAAAAGAAAAGACAACTCCTATTACTGCATGTCGTCTGCCGGTGATGTTTGGTATTCCGGGAGAAAAAGTTATCTCAAAAGGGTATGCAAGAAGTTCAACAAGGATAAGGAATATACCTTTCCCGCGCTTGCAGAGTGCATGAAACAAGAAAAATGGCAATATCTGAACCTGGAAGAAATAGAAAAATGGCTGAATGAGTATGAATTTGACGAAAATTCGTTGGAATCACCCGTCAAATTCCTAACTTTGTCATGTTACTTGAAGTTGATCCAATCGCTTGCTTAGACAATCAATTCTTTCATGTTTTCTCCCGTTCTTCTTTATTGAGGGACGGGAGTTTTTGTTTCCATTAACGAGAGTGTAACACTAAAATGTTACATTTTAAAGTAATTTAACTCCATAGACTGCATTTTGTACAAAAACGATATTACTTTTGCAGCACAATCAAGTAACAACAATAAAAATAACAATCATGAAACCTTTCAATTTAGAAGAAGCAAAAGTAGGCAAACCCGTCTGCACAAGAAATGGTAGGAGAGTGGAAATCATTTCTTTTGAAAATCCGAGCAACAACAACTATCCTATTTTGGCAAAAGTATTTTTCGGTAAAGATGATTATGAAGAATTTACCTTTACAGAAAGTGGAACGTTTTTCGTTGCTGGTAAAGAATCTGAAGCAGATTTAATGATGACAGAAGATGAAACGGAAATAGAAATCCCTTCACTCTGGACACAATCTTGTACAGAAGAAAACACAAAGATCAATTATACAATCAAAAACTAATAGAAGATATGGAAGTAAAGATGACGGAAAGACAAGCGTTGCTTTATGAAGCGAGAAAGAAAAAGCTGTTTAGGGCTTTTATTATGACCTGTATGTGGGGAGGGTTTGGGCTTTATTACACCGGTAAACCCATTATCGCATCCATCCTGACCATCTGTACCCTGTACAATCTTTTAGGAGCTGCAATCACCTTATTTAAGGTCGATCTGGTAAACTGTGTCGAACACCTACTTTGGTTTACAGGATTTTGGATTTTCTCAATCCTGATAGCAGTTCCTTTGGCAGAGGATACAAACAACAATATCAAACGTGAAATCATCAAAAACAACAAATAACATGAAAAGAGTAATTTTTATCAGTGCATTATTTACACTTATTTCGATGTGTGGATGCAAGCAGGAAGCCTCTAAAGAATCAGAAATTACCAAAGAGCAAGAAACCCCCAAAGAATTGAACATCTATCAAATTATGGATATTCAATTTAAAATATTGGATGCTTCTTCTAAAGATTTTTTGGTTGAAGAAGCAGATAAACTCATTCCAAAAGAAGCCTACAGCGAAAGGGTTGCTATAGAGACTGGAGGAAAAGCTATAAAATATAGCCTCAATACAGGTTATAAATTAAGTGTAAACGAGGTTTTTGATGAAAAATCAGGGATAGTTCCTTATACAAGTCTCGAAGCAAAGTTCGATATTTATGATATGGAAGATACAAAAACCTTTATAGATGGGATTCTGGATTATCTGAAAGAAAAGAAAAGGTTAAAGAAAGAAGGGATATCCGAGGTTGTAGATAAACCAGATTACAAACTTATTGCCCTTATTTGGGACGGTGGATTCAGTTCAATTGAAATGAAACAAAACGGAGCAATTGGATTTGACATTATCTTTATCAACTATTACGACATGAACAAACAGAAAAAGAAATAGGAATATGGAAAGGAAAATAAAATACTTTATAAGCAAAAGAAGAAGGCTTTTGTATTTATATTACGAATGGGATGGAGATGTGATGAAAGCGTTCTTGTCGAACTTCTTTCTGCGAGGTATGGATGTGGAAGTCATTCCCAAAGAACAAAACAGATCAAATGAAGATTTATTGATGGTAGGGTTTGCTCCAGGAAAGAGATTCCTATTAAGAATAGGTGATGGTATTCTACGTGATCCTAATTGGAGAGCTGCTAGACGAATGAGAAGAGAATATGGCAGGGATCAAAATCCTTTTCCCGGTCTTGTGGAAGTAACAGACGAAGAAAAGATACGATACATAGAAGAACAAAAAGAAAAAGGAATTATCAAATTCGACGAATCATTTGTAGAATCTTTACTACCTTTGGGCAAAAGAGTAGAAAACGAAACAAAAGACCAAGAATTTTAATCATGGTATATGTATAAGATTAAGTTCTGATCATCAAAAAGGGTAGGAACTATTGAGAAATACCTTCCTACCCAAAATTCAAAAACTGACATAGTGTATTAAATCATAATTTTCACCAAAGCCTCAACGGTTTCTTCAAAATTCTTATTTTACTATTCGATGGGTGGGTAGCAGTCATTTGATTTGCTACCCATTTTTCTTTATCTCCACTACCTCTTTTTGACAAGCTTCACACCCCATTTCAAGAACCCCACACCCCCTACGGGGGTTCTTTGTCGATTTAGAAAATCTCTTCATTTTCACTCGTTTACACTACGTTCAATGCCGGATTTTCCCGACATAATTAACATGATTATATATATACATACTTTTAAAAAAGTAGTATATAATAATCCTTGGAAAATCGAAAATTCGGGAATAGGAGTATTCCCTCATTATTTCGAATTTTCCGATTTGCTGAACAAATTTCTCTTTTAGTAGGAATACTCCTATTAAGAAAGAAAAAGAAGTGAAAAGAAAAGAACAAAAACAGGATTACTCCTATTAAAGAAAAGAGGGAAAGGAAAACACGCGCATACGCGCTTGAATGGGAAAATCGGAAAACAAGACTTAGGGATGGAGGGTGGGAAGGAAACCCTACGGGCGCGCGCGAGACGGGTGCTGTGGCGATGCGCCCTGTGGTGCTTTTTCGCGCCGTTCTTTGTTTTTGTCGGTTTTTTGTTGTACCTTTGTGGCAAAAGTGATATATTTTTATATTCTATAAATGAAACGGGAAACTACGTTGCGAAACGTAGTTTTTTTATCTTAAGTGCCGTAAAACCCACAGGTCTTTAGCCTGTGGGATGTAAGGCACTATCCTTGATTTCTAATATATTCTATAATTGTATTTGGATTAGCCTCGCCTATTGAGCAGACGAAATATCCGTCTGACCATAAGGTTTTCTCTTTCCAAAAGTATTTTCTCAACATACTGCCATATAAGCGCCACGAAAAGACTGTACTCTCCTGCTTTAGCTTCCTTACTATTGATGTTACAGATAGTTTTGGCGGATAGCTGATAAGAAAGTGTATGTGGTCTTTGTCGGTTTCCATGATGTCTATATCGAAGTCTGAATTGTCAGCTATTGACTGAAATATGGCTTTAATGTTGTCATCAAACTCACCTTTGAGTATCTTTCTCCTGTATTTGATACAGAAGATAAGATGGCACTTTAGGTAATACTTGTATCTGTTCTCGTGATTATAATTTTCTTTCATGCCACAAATATACATAAACTTTTGGCTGTTTACGAAATAATTACTAACTTTGTAAGCGGAATGAGAAAGATTAATAGAACATACAAGTTCAGATTGTACCCGAACAAGGTGCAAGCCGATTTGCTGGCAAGGCATTTCGGTTGCGCTCGGTTTGTGTACAACTACTTTCTCAATCAGCGCAAGGAACAATATAGGCTCACCGGTAAGAGCGATAACTACTATGCGCAGGCTAAAGCGCTTACCGCATTGAAGAAGCAGGAAGCAACAGCATGGCTTAAAGATGTCAATTCCCAAACTTTGCAGTTCGCTATCCGCAGCCTTGAAGTAGCCTATACCAATTTCTTTCAGAAGCGTGCGAAGTTCCCTAACTTCAAATCCAAGCACTCCAAAAATAGTTTCACCGTTCCTCAGTTTGCTTCTATCGCTGATAACCGGCTTTTCATACCCAAGTTCAAGGAGGGTATCAAGTGTCGTGTACACCGTGAGATAAAAGGCAAAATCTGTAAGGTAACTATTTCCAAGACACCGAGCGGGAAGTATTTCGTTTCTGTCTTTACAGAAGAAGAATACGCAACTCCGCTTGAAAAGACTAATAAGTCGGTTGGTGTGGATATGGGCTTGAAGGACTTGCTTATCACTTCCGAGGGAGAAACTTTTAAGAATAACCGATACGCAAGAAGATACGAGCGCAAACTTGCTAAAGCACAACAGCATCTTTCCCGTAAGAAGAAAGGCAGTAGAGGGTTTGAAAACCAAAAGCTCAAAGTTGCCAGACTTCACGAAAAGATTGCCAATTGTCGTGCCGACTATCTGCATAAGTGCTCCATCTCTCTTGTTAGAAGATATGATACCATCTGCATCGAGGATTTGAATGTAAAGGGTATGGAGAGAAACCATCACCTTGCCAAATCTATTACTGATGCAAGCTGGGGCAGTTTCGTTTCCATGCTTGCCTATAAGGCAGAATGGAACGGCAAAAAGGTTGTGAAAATAGACAGATACTTTCCCTCCTCGCAGACTTGTAATGTCTGTGGGTATGTCAACAAACAGACTAAAGACTTGTCTGTCCGTGAGTGGGAGTGTCCTATTTGCCATACTCATCATAACCGTGATGTTAATGCTGCTATCAATATTCTTCGTTTCGGATTAAACCATATATCGGCAGGAACTGCCGATTACACGGGTGGAGAGGGAGTAAGAGCCAATCTTTTGAAAGGCCGTTCCTCTGCGAAACCCGAAGCCCATGAGTCTTTAGCTCATGGGTAGTTCACGTTAGTTTGCTTGTTATTGTTTTTTTTGCTTTCTTTGTACTGTGAGAATTAAAACGATTTGATAACAACCATTAAAAATTCCATTTATGGACTATAAAAATATAGCAGCCTTTTTGATTCGTTCTGATTTAGAACGGCAGTTACTACTAAATGAGAGTGAAGGTAAATTTTCGGGCAGAAGAAGGTTTACCAAAAAAGGAAAAGAGGTCACTCCTAAGAGAAAAACCAAAGGTATTACTTCAAAGATTTTTTATTCAAAAAAATCTCTTTTGTCTTTTCTAAAAGATGCAATAGGATGTGAATCTGAAAATCAAGCATTGACGATATTTAATAAGTATGCCGGTGGCATGAAGATTGAACATAAGGTGGAAAAAATTTTTGATCCTTCTTGTGGAAGGATGAAGGTTATTACTTCCTATCGTTTCGTGATAAAAGATAAATCCTTCTATTCTAAAGATATGAATTTAATTCCTGCTTGCCTTTTGCGTCCCTTTAAGGCATTTAAAGATACTCAAAGATTTAATAATCGAGAATTAAGACTTGGTTTTAATGAACGTGTTCTTTCGGTCTATCTTGAACTAAAAAGAAGAATTATTTATCATGTGTGGTTGTCTGAAAAGAAAAACGATCCTTCTCTCAAATGGGAACCTTCTTTGTTTTTTAGTCAAAAGACTATTGCACGAGAACTTGGTTGGACGATAGATCAAGTCAGATATAGCATGAAAAAGCTGAAATTCTATTTTGGAAGGGATTTTTTTAGAGAGCCTACAAAAAAAGAATCAGATTCCCGTAAAATAAAAGGTTGCTGGAATTTTCAGATCAATCTTCCTCCTATGCGTAAATGGAACGCTATTGTTGCTAAGAAAATTATTATGTACACAAAAAACGTAGGGGATTCTGCTCTAAAAAAGCGTTTCCCTCTTGAAACCTATCGTTATCTTGTTTATGCACAACGTAGGACAAAACGGTATGATTGTTATGCAGAAAATTTTATGAATAACAGCAATAAAGAATATGAGCGATTATGTAGTCTTGCGAGCACAATAAGGTCTTATTTACAGGAAAAGAAGGAAGTTACTGCCGACTTTTTAAAATCTCTTATATTTGACAAACGTCCGCTTACTTATAGAAAGCGTGTACCTCAACCTATTGTCAAGGAATATTATCGAAAACTATATAAAGCTGCGTAAATTATGATGGTTTATGATGCGGATGGTGTAAAAATATTTATCGGGGAAGATGACGATGAATTGAATAGAATGGTTGAACCTTGTTCTTCCATTAAGAAGGGATGTAATAAAAAGGATGTCGCTAAGCGGAGAAAGAAAAATAAGAACAAGAAAACCCATAGATAGCATGGAAAAGAAAGCATTATCTATCAAAGATAGAAACAATCTATCGGAAGAAGAAAAGAAAGCAGTATTGGCTTTCTATAACGTTTCAGAAGAAGAAAAGAAAGCGATCGTAGAGAGTTATAACGGTAACCAGGAAGGATATAAGGCATCTCTTGAAAAGATGCCGGAAAAGGAACGTGAGGTGTCCCTACTAATAGCTTCTGCGTGTGAGATAGATATTAAGGATATTTAACATCAAAAATTGCAATTATTGAATACAAAAGTTGTATGTTTGCAGTCGAGATGAGATAGCTTAAAAAGTTGAAGTTGGGAGGTGATTCGCGATAGCTTCCCTCCTTCTTTTTGAAGGCTATGTGAGGTTGATGGGGAATGACTTTAGGGTGTTTCCCAAAATTAAGGAGTTAAATTTCCCCTATAAGAATCGTTCCTAAAAAATAAGTCCCGAAGTAGGGCAAATGGCGGCTTATAGGATGGTTTACTCCTTTTTTTGTTTTTAAATAGGAAATTTCAAATATTCTATTTAAATTTGCACCATGTATTTAGTAGAACAACATATTATTTCTGTAAATGATAAGAGGTATAAAGATTTAGATCGAATTTGCTTCTTATCCAAAAATTTGTACAATGCAGCTTTATATGAAATAAAGCAAGAGTTCCTTCGTACGGGTAAATGGATAAGATACACTTCTCTTGATAGAAAATTAAAAGATGAAGATAATTTTGATTATAGAGCTATAAGTGCGGCTTCATCTCAACAAATTCTTATGTCTTTAGACAAAAGTCTAAAATCTTATTTTTTTGCTATCAAAGCATGGAAAAGAGATAACAAGAAATTTACCGGTTGTCCTAAGTTTCCAAAATACAAACATAAGACTAAAGGTAGAAATGTGTTCCCTTACTCTTATGCACAGTTTAAGCACAGAGATAATTATATTTTCTTTCCTAAGAAAGAAGGTCTGTCGCCTTTGAAAACAAATTGTAAAGAAGGTTCTGTTAAACAAGTTCGATTTGTTCCTAAACCAGATTGTTATATTATAGAGGTTGTATATGAATCAAAAGTAAAAGAACAGCTTCCTGATAACAATAGGGTTATGTCTATTGATTTGGGCGTAAATAATCTTGCTTCTATTGTTACTAATGTAAGTAAGAAAGCTATTTTGATTGATGGAAGAAAATTGAAATCCATAAATCAGTATTACAACAAAAAGAAGTCAAAAATCCAACAACAGCTAAAAAAGACAAATGGAAAAGAAAATTCGAGGCGGTTAATGTCTCTAACAAGAAAAAGAAACAATAAAGTGAAAGATTATCTTCATAAAGCAAGTAAAGAAATTATCAATATTTGCTTGGAAGATAATATAACAACGTTGATAGTAGGACATAATGATGGATGGAAGCAAAATACCAATCTTGGTAAAAGAAACAATCAGAATTTTGTAAGTATTCCATTTGAAACGTTTATATCAATGTTGAGATATAAATCAGAAAGACAAGGACTAAGGTTTGTTGAAGTAAACGAATCTCATACGTCAAAATGCAGTTCTTTTGATTTAGAACCAGTGGAACATCATGATCCTTACGTTGGTAAAAGAGTAAAAAGAGGACTTTTTAAAACAAAAGATGGAATTTTGCTCAATGCAGATATCAACGGAAGTTACAATATCATGAGAAAAGTAAAAGGGGATGCAGCAATGCCACCCTATACAGGGTTTGGGTATAACCCAGTTAAGAAATTTATTAACTAATAAATACTTAGGATGTCGTGAGATGAATGGTTTTTCGTGAGAAAGGCTTCTTTTGAAGTAACACTGTTCACCGCGTCTTTGAACGTAGCTGTAAGCTCCTACTTTAAAGGCTCTGCCGTTACCTTTGATCCCTGTGCGGAGGGAGATCGGCACTTGTAAGCGATACAAGTACGGTTGCCGCACCAACATAGAAAGTATCGCTTACAAGTTTTTCTTTTTAGATTGTTCTTTTATAGGAAAAAAGTTATACTTTTGTATGTGTTGAATTATAAATAGGTGATTAGTATAACTTTGCACCAGTTTATGTTAATCATCAATTTTATTAACGATACCGGTGGTGCACTGGGAATTTAAGCATGTGGAGAGACCTCTTTAGAAATTATTACGGGTTGATGGTTTCAACAATGTCCCTATGAAGCGTGAAAATATACTTTTGGTGCAAAGAAGTGTATAAGCACCCAATTACGTCCATGAGTGTACAAGAATTTCCTATAAATGAATTTTTAATCCTTGCAGAAAAGAACAACTGGGAGGTTTATTCGTTGGAACAGGTGAAAAACTTTGCTTCTGACGTTGTAAAAAGCATTGATCCAATTGAGCAGGAGCATGGAGCTATTGACTTTGTGTCCCTGAATCGTGTTGTTGTGGTTGACGAAAACTTCAACAAATCTGTTGTATATTATAGAGAATCTCAGATTGAGTGGAAGGATGCTGACCAAGAAACAATCGAAAAAGCCGGAGCAACCGGACTTCCTGTAAAAAACAAATTGGGTTTCTATAAAGATACTCCTGCAAACAGAAGAAAAGGAATTGTGGGTATGCCTTATAAAAAAGATTCTGACTACAAGAAAAAGAAGGAGGAATCAGAATCCGATAAAAAAGACTGATTAGAGGATTGATGATGGAGAGCAGAAGATTATATCATTTTAAATCCTATTTAGGTAGCTTTTGCTATCCTATACTGATCGCTTTACCTTTGTCTCCTATTGTGGACTGGATAGAAAAATATATATTCAAAGATTGGGAGTTTTTGAAATTCCTTGTTGTCCTTATTATTGTGGACACTCTTATTAGTTGGGTATTCCATTTGAAGCAAAAAGACTTTTCATCGAAAGGTTTTGGAATGATCCTGACTAAAATTTTTGTATATGGGTGTTTGCTTATTGTAGCTCATGTTTTGGGGGAATATACTATAGATGGGCATACAACCACAACTTTCACATGGTTTCGGTCTCTCATGAGTACGGCGTTGATAGTAAGGGAATCCATCTCTATAGTGGAAAATTCAGGTAAGATAAACCCTAACCTTGTTCCTGTGTGGGTGAGAAAATATTTAAGGGAATTTGACGAAAATGGATTTTTAAGAAAGCCCGGAGAAAAAATGGGTGATTCCGAAAAAGATACAATCTAAATTTTTATACAAATGAGACTATATAGATTTACTGATACAGATAAGAAGATTGACGTAGTTGTCGTTACGGACGGTTCTTGTGAACAGAAAAGAGTGCTTATCACGGAATCACCTCGTGGTGTTGTAACTCCCGGTTCTGTTAACGCTACGGAAGATGAAAAGAAGGGAAGTGATGCTTTTCTTGCTTTGGGTTGGAGCTGGAATGTGGGTGAAACTGTTCAGCACGAAGAATTGGTTGCGTTTGCGGAAGATCATGCACTTACCTTGTCGATTGAACCGCAGGGACTGAATGAAATTGTTTCCGTAAAGGCTTCTTGGAACAGTAGCAACGTTTGTGTTTTGGAAATTGCTACGACTGTTCCAGCGGAGAAAGAAGTGGAAATTTATTTTCCCAATACAGTAACATTAAAGGATTCAGTAGGACGTTACGGAACAATCTGGGGAGACAAGAAAACTCTTGTTTCGAAAGTAAACGGTCGTACACCTATGGAATTTTCCTTAGCTGATCTTGGCTTGGCTAAAAAAGAAGATTTGAATCTTGTTATCATGTCTGACGATGGCGTTCAGAAGTTCGAAGTGGTAGCTCATTAATTTTTAGAAGCTATGTTAAGACTTCTTTTTACGACAAAGGATTTAAGCAAGCAAATGACTGTCATAACTGATGGAATTGACAATCAGATGAATGTCTTTGTAACAGAAAATACGGTAGGTGACGTTGAATATTACAAGTCTCTTGGTATTGTGATTGATGCTGGCGTTACTTACAATATCGGTAAGTTCAAAGAATGGTGTCTTGCTAATGGATTGGGTCTTATCGGTTATCCTGAAGGGCTGGAAGAAGAAAAGATCAATTATGTAAACGTTCTTGATAGAACGGAATATACGTTTACATTGCAGACAAAATCTCTTTCTTTCGTTAATACGGGTGAAAGCAAGAATTTTGTTGTTACTTCCAGTAAGCAGGAATATCGGGACGGTGCGCCTTACGGAAAGCCTATAGCCGTTGCTATTCAGATTAAAATTTCCGGTACAGGTTTTTCGGGTAATGCGGGAATAAGTCAAATTTCTGCTACAGAGAATCCTACTGACAAACAAAGAACTGGTACAGCTACAATCATTCAGAATGAGAGTGGGAAAACAGCAACCATTTCTTTAAGTCAAGCTGCATCCGTTATCACTTATGAAAATACGATTACAGCCAATAAAACAACTCTTACTTTTGCTGCAACGGCAGGCGATCAAGTAGTCACAATTACTTCTACCAGACAAAAGAAGCTGAATGGTAAGAATAGTGGCTCTCCGACTACTGTAAACACTACAGGGAAAGTAACTGGTACGGGGTTCTCTTTGAAAACCCAATCGGGAGCAAACTATACGGTTTCTGCTACTGAAAATACAAATGAGACTGTCGGAAGAACGGGAACTCTTGTCGTGACACAAGAAGGGTCGGGCGCAAAATCAATTACGATTAATTTAAGTCAACCTAAAGCAACCGTTGCTTATACTTATAATTTGACTTCAAACCCTTCAAGAGTGGAATTTGTTGCTACGGGTGAAACAAAAACTCTTTCTATTTCTTCTACAAAACAAAAGACGGTAAATGGAAAGAATAGTGGTAGTCCTGTGGCTGTGAATTATACTACGACAGTTTCCGGTACAGGTTTTTCGGGTAATGCGGGAATAAGTCAAATTTCTGCTACAGAGAATCCTACTGACAAACAAAGAACTGGTACAGCTACAATCATTCAGAATGAGAGTGGGAAAACAGCAACCATTTCTTTAAGTCAAGCTGCATCCGTTATCACTTATGAAAATACGATTACAGCCAATAAAACAACTCTTACTTTTGCTGCAACGGCAGGCGATCAAGTAGTCACAATTACTTCTACCAGACAAAAGAAGCTGAATGGTAAGAATAGTGGCTCTCCGACTACTGTAAACACTACAGGGAAAGTAACTGGTACGGGGTTCTCTTTGAAAACCCAATCGGGAGCAAACTATACGGTTTCTGCTACTGAAAATACAAATGAGACTGTCGGAAGAACGGGAACTCTTGTCGTGACACAAGAAGGGTCGGGCGCAAAATCAATTACGATTAATTTAAGTCAACCTAAAGCAACCGTTGCTTATACTTATAATTTGACTTCAAACCCTTCAAGAGTGGAATTTGTTGCTACGGGTGAAACAAAAACTCTTTCTATTTCTTCTACAAAACAAAAGACGGTAAATGGAAAGAATAGTGGTAGTCCTGTGGCTGTGAATTATACTACGACAGTTTCCGGTACAGGTTTTTCGAAAGGAACAACCGAATATTCCGTTGTAGCAGCGGTCAATACTGGTACAGCAAGAGAAGGGTCAGCAGTTGTAAAACAATCGGAAGGAACAAAGCAAATAACAATTATGCTATCACAGGCAGCAGGCACTTCCGCTTAATTTTTTATTGACGTGAGTAGGAAAAGAGACAAAAATAAAAATCAAGGAAAGTCAGACCTGTTAAAGGGTCTGACCAGCCTTTCTTTGGAAGATATTGTAGGATTGCAAAAAACTCTTCCTACTGTACTTCAATCCAAATTACAACAGATGTCCCGGTCTGATAACTTGGGGGATTTGGTGAAAGCCAACCTTTATATGGGGAACATCAATCAAAGACAGGATGATGTAAAGGCTGTATTTTTCAATCCAGATGAAGCGAGTGATACGGGCAGGGGTTATAAAGACCCTAACTTTTACGGTTCTATGCCCTTTGAGGTGCTTCGGAGAATGGGAGACATCTTTGTCGTTCGGGCCGTTGTCAACACTCGTGTTGAGCAGGTTCAGAATTTTCTTCATTTCAGCACTGATGAGCAGAAAGAGGGGTACACTATCAGAAGAAAACGGAATCCTTTTGAAAAGGTAAGTGCGGAGCGTTCAAGGGAAGACCAGATAAAAATCAATTATATCAGAAAGTTTTTGGAAGAAGGCGGTTTTCATGACAAGTGGGAATCGTTTGACACATTTCAAGACTTTGGGAGAAAGGTTGTGTTTGATAGCCTTACTCTTGATCAACTTGCTTTTGAAATAGTAAGGGACAGATCATGGAATCTGGCTCGTTATCGTGCTGTAGATGCTTCTTTGGTACGTTTTCTTGACAGTATCGATCCGAAGTTCCATGAAGAATTTGAACAGTACCGATTCAAAGGATACTTACCGAAATATTGTATGTGCTGGCAAGGTCAGATCATGCAGCATCCCGTTACGCATGAAAGCGTTATTTTTTATCCTTGGGAGCTTGGTATCGGTATCCGAAACAAATCGACCAACATCTATAAAAACGGGTATGGAACATCTGAACTGGAAACATTGTCCAGCGTTATGACATGGATTTTGTGGGGATTTGAATATAATGGTTCATATTTTTCTAAGGGGTCTAACCCTAAAGGAATTATCAATGTTAAGAATCCAAACATATCACAGGCTTCTTTGAGCGAATTTAGGCAGGCATGGCAACAGACAATGGTGGGGGTTCAAAATTCACATAGAACGCCGATTATAAACGGTTTAGACCTTCAATGGGTTGATCTGTCTAAAAACACCAACCGGGATATGGAGTTTAGCGAGTGGGTAAAATTCCTACTTGTTATGACTTGTGCGGTTTATCGTATTGATCCGTCAGAGCTTGGCTTCCAATTCAAAGATCAAACAAATATCTTTGGACAAGCTGGACAAAAGGAACGTTTGCAGCATTCAAAAGATAAAGGCTTGAAACCTATTCTTGTGTTCTTACAAGAAGTAATTAATTACTATCTTGTATCAGAACTGGACGAAGATTTTGAATTTGTCTTTACGGGTGTGGATGCGGAAGATGAAGGAAGGCAGGTTGAGATTGATGCTAAGAAAATTCAAAACGGTATGGTTTGTCTGGAAGATATTTTTGAAAAATACTCTGGACGTAAATTCAATCCCGAAACGGATACTATCCTGAATCAATCTTACCAGCTTCAAAAGCAAATGCAATTACAACAAGCTATGTATGGTGGAGAAGCGATGAATGAAGAAGTGGATCGTCAGATAGCTTCGGAAGAAAAGGAAGATACACAAAAATCATTCAGTTCAAATCCTATCATGGATGCTGCTATGTCTTACATTGAGAAGAACTGGGGGGAATCGTGAACGTTCGATATGTAAAGAACATAAAAGTCGAGAAAATGCCGTTGGTGTCAAATATACATCATCATGTTGACCCTATGCGCTATCCTAAAGTACAAGAAGGTTATGAAGGGATGGCGCAGGTCATTTTCTCGACACAGATAAACAATATGTTAATGGATTTGACTAAGAAAATGGTCAGTCAAAAATCGAAGTAGTCTATGCTATTCACACCGGAAGAAATACAGCAGTTGTTTTTCATTGTCGATTATCGTATTGCACGAGTGATCGTCGATGTATTGGGAAAAGATTATCTCTCCCCAGACGACATAGATGTACTTAAAAGGTTCGATTTTGACTTAAAGACAGAAATCCTTAAAATACCACCTTATTGGCAAGCATTCATATTTGGACGGTTAGCAGCCATACTTTCTCCTGCGCAGCTTTCTTCGCTTGATTTTAACGACTTAAAACAATATGTTGAAAAGGAACAATACCCGGCATTGACAACAAGGGAAAAGGCAGAATACAATGCGTCGGCTATGCGTTCTTATTCCTATATAAAGGGAATGGGAAATAAAATAAAGGATTCTCTTTCTTCTACTATATCGGAAGAAGAAATGAAAATAGCTGTTGCGGAACGAGAAATGGAAGTTGAAACAGCTATTAAAGAAGAACTTTCAGAAGGGGTTATAAAAAGGAAATCTGTTCAGTCTATAGTAAGTGCACTTGGACATAGATTGGATGAATGGAATCGTGACTGGGGACGTATAGTCGCCACCGAAATGGAGAACATTTTTCAGATAGGTACGGCTCAAATGATAATGAAAGAACATGGCATCCATGCTAAGGTGTATAAGCAAACAATGCCACAAGCCTGCCGGTATTGCTTAAATGCCTACACTACAAATGGCTATGGCTCTAAGCCCGTTATTTTTGATTTGTCCGAATTGATTGCCAACGGTACTAACATAGGTAAAAAGTCAAAAGACTGGAAGCCTGTTTTAACAAATATTCACCCTTTTTGCAGGTGTATGTTAAGACATGTTCCAGATGGATATGAATGGGATGACAAAACACAGTCATTTGAACCTAAAAAAGTAGATGAAAGTAAGCGGGTTCAGAGAAAATCAAAGGTAAAAATAACTGTAGGTACAAAATATTTCGAAGTGTAATGAAACAAAGAACGATTTTTAATTCCGGTTTTATCAGTATTCTTACTATAGATGGTTCAAAATGGATAAAGGACATCCAAGTAGGAAATGTGATAAAAACCGTTTCCGGTTACAGAAGGGTGACAAAGGTTATCCAGTCTGAACTGTCTTCTGTTCCTCGTATTTTTGATATATGCTACGTTACGGAAGATGAAACTCTTGAAAAGGGATACCGTGAAGATGCTTTACATAGAGTGGTAGACGGCTCTTACGTTTTGTGCCATAATAAAACAAAAAGAGTGGATAAGATAAAGCCGGGCGATGTTCTTATGCTTAAAAATGGATGTAAAGGTAAAGTAACCAACATTATACAGATACCTATTGCAAATGTTTCGCAATATTTCTATACCTTTGAACTTGATAAACCGGACTTTTATTTTGCAGACAATGTCTGTGTGCCGGATGCGACAATTTGTAAAGACAAAACAAAATAATTTCTGATATGGGTTTAAACTTGAAAGCGTTGCTCGGATTGCAGACGCAAAATGAAAAAATAGCTGAATATAGAAGACTTCTTAAAAAAGGAAAAGAGGTAAGCCAAGAGATAAGCTCCCTTGGTGAAATCTATTCCATTCAGAAGTCGCAGTACGATGAACTGAAAGGAAGTGAAGATGCTGATGCAGTTGCAAAGGCAGAAAGTTGTTTTAATGAGTTTTTAAAGCAACAGTCTAAGGATTTGATGGATGTGTACAAGAGAAGAAATTCTATCCAGAAATCCATTGCAAAGTTGGAAAATGACGAAGAATTTGCTGAAATGGCAAAAGACATTCGCCAGCTTGAAAACTGTCGTGAGTTATGGAGACAGGGTTTGATCAAGAAATCTGTTTACTTCGATTTATTTAAGGCGAAACAAGGTAAAGTTCAGTTTGCGGACGTGCTTGTTTTTAGAGGTGACAAACTTCTTATTTTGAATCGTGTGGGAGAAAAGGGTGCGGTTTCAAACGATTGGTGCATTCCAGGCGGACATGTTGATCCGGGAGAAACTTTTTTGCAAGCTGCAAAAAGAGAACTGTTTGAGGAAACAGGTATTGACATGTCGGAAGAACTTTTGATGCCGGTTGGCAAATACATCCCAAAGAGAAAGGGCATTGAAATTCATTATTTCATGTGCTACATTGACCCTGACGCGCCAGCAAACATTCTTGTGGACGGAGAAGAAGAAACAGGTAGTGAATGGATCAATCCTCACACTGAACTTGACCAATATAATTTCATTTTTGATATGAAAGATAATATCAAGCGTATTCTTGGTATCGAAGTGCCGGATGAATTTCAATTGGTGATGAAATCTTTCAAAGAGGGTAAAATTTCAAAGGACATATTCACCTCCTATTGTGAAAAGAATCCTGAAAAACTTGAAAAGTCGGCAAACAAAACTTCTTTTACGCATGAAGAAAGAAAGGATTTGGCAAAGAAAGGTGAAGCAATGCCCAATGGCAAATATCCTATTCGCAATCGGCAGGATTTGAAAGATGCTATTCGTTTGTCCGGTAGTTCTTCTATGTCGAAAGAAGAAGTAAAGAAATGGATCAAGAAACGGGCAAAGGAGCTTAATCTGGAAGACGAATTGCCGGAAGACTGGAAAGTAGAAAAAACTATGGATACAGCAGACGTACATGTATTGCAGCGTGAATCTTTGGATGGTGAAACCAAAAATATTGTTCGTACAGAGGATGGTGTAGGCGAAGGTATTGAAAAGGCTATTACTTTCAAGAGAACTATCTATGAAGAAAAAGAAGTCGAAGTGGTAGAAGAGCCGAACAAATACACTTACGGTGAGTTTCATATGAATTTCTCTGATAATGATGGTGGAAAAGGAGATAAGTTTGCTGATTTTTTAGGCATACTTCAAAAGGTAACTTGTCTTGGTAAACCTTTTTCTATTGTTATTAAGACAGAAGAAAATGGGGAACAAGAATGGAAATGGAATGGTAAGTTTCGCATTGAAGGCACTACCAAAACAGAAAACATCCGAAAATCGACAGAAGATGAATTGTCTGTTGAAAATGGAAATACCGAAGAAATCGAAAAGTCCAAAAAGACCGATAAGAGTATTTTCAACACTTATCTCAATTTTCTGGAAGGAACTAAAACACGTCTTAAAAATATTCATTGGGGTGAGGAAGATAATTCCAAGCATGTCTATCTCGATGAACTTTCAGAAGAAGTTTCAGAATTTGAGGATAAGATTGCGGAAGCCGGGCAATCGGGATTCGGACGATTCAAAGACGGGGAAATCCAAGGGGATGAAGTGAAAGAGGATGATCCGGTTGCTATTTGCCAAATGATATTCGACAAAACGATTGAGTTCAGAAAAGAACTTGCTGAAAAGGATGAATACATTGGCGAGGTAAGCTGGATTGATGATTTTCTTGCAACACTCAAACAGTCTAAATATAGATTGCAATTGCATTAAGGAGTTTAGAGGTAGATTATGATAATTATTAATAAAAGTTAAAATATTGGGTTATTGTGATTTATCTCTAATTTTGCAGTATTTTTGAGTGTTATAAATACGTTTATTTCAATTTCAACCAATCAAAATGTTTGATAGTTTTAAATTATATGTAGATTTGGATTTGGAGAAAGCCAAAAGCGCGGTATCAGAGCAACAATCTCCATACGCAAACATGGTATTTTCCGGTGTCGCTTCCGATTCTTCAAAAGATGATGAAGAAGAAGTCTTAGAGCCGTCCGGGTTTATATATGATAGATTTTTGAAATCCGGTTTGTTTAACCTCGATCATTTGCCCACACGTTCACCTATTAACAAAAGTCGTTTTTGGATTGGTGAACCTATTGAAGCCTATGTGAAAGACAATAAGTTTTTTGTAAAAGGTAAATTGTGGGAAAAGTCGCCGGAAGCCCGTGCTTTTTGGGATAAGGCAATTGAAATGCAAGAATCGGGTTCGACAAGAAAACCGGGTATGAGCGTAGAAGGTAAGGCGTTGGAACGGGATAAGAAAAATCCCAAAAGAGTGACAAAAGCTCTTATTACAAACATTGCTCTTACAATGACACCGGTCAACACTAAGACCTATTTGGATATTGAAAAAAGTAAGGGTGGTAGTGTGAATGATTTATTGGAAATACAAAAATCAACTATTCTTTTTGAATATTGTACAGAAAACGGACTTGTCCAGATTGACAATAATTTCAAGGTGAATTTTCAAAAATCACATTCTTTTGATGTTGATTCTTTTTGGGAGATTTATCGTGCAGTTCAAGAAGGTAGGGTTGAAAAAAGTGTTTTAGATACATTCGTAGAAAAAGTTCGACAATAATTTTTATACATAATGTTATGGTAGACGTAAAAGAATTTAAAGATGATCCGTTATACAAGGCACTTGAAAATTCTGGTTTCAGTGCAGAAGATATTGCTACTATGGTAGCAAACGGAGATGTAACTTTTGAAAAATCGAAAAGTGTCGCCGAAATGAAAGAATCCGAAAAAAAGGAGGACAAGAATATCGGCAATGATGAAAAGCACATTGACGATTTGAAGAAGGACGAAAAAGAGGATAAAAAAGACAAGAAGGACTTGAAAGAAGATATCAAAGAAAAAGAGGATAAGGTTGAGAAATCTTTCTCTATGGATGATATGAAGGCTTTCGGTGCTTCTTTGGCTGCTAACATTGTTAAGGGCATGACAGAAGTCATGAACGAACGTTTTGGTAACATTGAAAAATCTTTGGAATCTTTTGGCGCACAGACACCTTCTTTCAAAGGAGTTCAGACTTCCGCTGTTTTGGAAAAAGCAATGAAGCCGGAAGTTGATGAAGAAGGCAAGACACTTCTTTCTGTTACAAAACAACGTCCTTTGGTGATGGCTGCTATCAACAAGGCTATTGAAAATGCCGGAGAGGAACTTGAAAAGTCGATTGGTGACGATGCTTTGGTTTTCTTGGCAAACACCGAAGCCGATACGGTAGGTAAGGATTTGGCAAAATTCATGTACGAAAAGTACAATATCAAGCTCCAGAAGTAAGGAATATTTCGATTGAAAAATATAAAACATTATAGAACAATGGATTTGTACAATTATAACGATTTGGCTGCTTTTGGCGGTGCTGGCAATACTGCTGATGTGCTGAAAGCAATGGAAGCCGGTTTGCAGACCGGTATGCAATATGACAATCAGATCAACAATGGTGGTGGTCTGAAAGTTGAATCTTTGGATGCTTATATCAAGGTTTTGGCTAACCGTTTGAACCAGCTGGTTGTTTATAATGAAATGCCGAAACAGAGAATCGAAAACACGGTTCACCAGTACAACCAGTTGTACAAATACGGTGAAGAAATCGGTATCTTCAATCTTGAAGGTGAAACACCGGAAGAAACCGATACTCAATACATCCGTAAATCAGCCATCTCTAAGTTTATGGGCGTTACAGGACAGGTAACTGATCCGGCTATGCTTGCTAAACTTGCCGGTGGTATGAACATGTACACTCGTGAGGTACAGAATAAGACCACTTTGCTTTTGACTTTGATTGACACTCGTTTGACGGATGCTGATTCTACTTGTATCGCAGAACAGTTTGATGGCATCTTCCGTCAGCACATGATGGGTGTAGCTGCTACTGACCGTGGTTCTACGGAAGGTATGAGCACAGAACAGATTTTGGATGCTTACTATGGCTCACAGGCTGTGATTGATGCACAGAATGGTATCTTGACTGATGCTTTGGTTGAAGATGCTGCTGATCGCGTTGTAAACGTTTACAACGGTTATATCGACCGTATCGTTTCTGCACCGGTTGTGTTCAACAACTATGTGAAGAAATTCCATGAATCAAAACGCGTTGTTGTTGGCATGTCTAACAGCGTTGTAGGCGCAACAATGGGACAGTCTGTAAACGACATCATGACGCAGTTCGGTAAGGTTGCTGTTAAAACAGACAAGTTCTTTGACGTTCGCCGTCCGATCAAGGCTTCTGCTACAGCTTCTTCTCCGAAGGCTCCGGGTATTCCTGTTGCTGGTGGAACTAAGTCTGCTGTTGTTGCCGATACAAAAACCAACTTCGTATTACATGCCGGCTCTTATGGCTACTTGGTAACAGCTAAGAACCGTTATGGTGAATCTGCTCCTTTGAAATTGACGGATACTGCTCTGGCAGTTGCAGCTAATCAGTCTGTAGATTTGCAGTGGACAGCTCCAGTTGGAGGTGCTTATGCTCCTACTTGCTACGTTGTTTATCGTACTAAGAAAGTAACTGCTTTGACAGATACGACAGAATACTATCCTATCTTCACTATTCCGGCTTCTATGCTGGCTGCTGGATATGATGGTGCTGCTGCAACAAAAGTACGTGACCGTAACCGTATCATTGCAGGTACGAAGTCTGCTCTGATTTACTATAACGACAGCCAGATCAACGAATACTTGCAGTTTGGTGACACTCGCAAACTTGACTTTGCAATCACCGCTCCGTCTCGCAGATTCGCTATCTTGAACTACGGTACTCCAGTTCTGTATCAGCCGGCTAAGATTTGCCGTATTATCAATATCGGTGATGAAGGTTTGGGTGCATAACTAAGACGTATTTAGTCTCGGAATTTTATAAAGGGAGGGAAAGGTTTTTGAAACACCTTCCTCTCCCTATTTTATTTATCAATAAATCATATTTCGTATGAAAAAGATTGTATCAACAGTATATAAAAACACTACCATTCAGTTTTTGAATGAGCTTGTGGAGTTTGAAAACGGGAAAGCCGAAGTAAAGGACGAAACTTGGGAATACATCAAAAATGGCGGTTTCTCCGGTATTGCTTTGGAAGAAGAAGCTAATACGCTTGAAAAGGAAAAATCTGAATCTGAAAAAGATACTGATGAAGCTCTGAAAGTTCTGAAAGAAGAATACGAGTTTGAAATTGCTCGTTTGAACGGTATTATCAAAGATAAGAACAAGAAAATCGAACAATTGGAGCAGTCTATTGACGTTTGGAAAAAAGAGGTTGAAAGACTGTCTAACGGTGGTCAGCCGAAAGAAACTGTGGAAGAACCGGTTAAAGAAGAAGCCGGCGCAACAGAAGAAGAAATTGCTTCTTTAAAGGAAGATATGTCTAAAATGACTTTTGAGGATTTGAAGGCACTTGCTATTGAAAACGGAATGAGCAAACAGAAAGCCGGAAGATTCAAAGAAGAAAGTCAGAAAGATGAACTGATTGATGCTATAATTGCGTTACCCAAAAAGTAAAAAAGACATTAAGTTATGCCGGGACAACTGATTTTTACAGTAAAGTACAAGAAAAATACGGGTTCTGTCATTTCCGTTGCGGAGATGTGGAACAATTACCTGTACGGTATCGCTATACAAGCCGGTACGGGGACTTCTTTTTCTGATGAATCACTTAGAACTTATTTGAGTGCTGCACAGAGAGAGATCGAGAATTATTTTAATCTCAAATTTGTAAAGCAATTAGTTGAATCGGAAACACATTCTTATTACAGAACAGATTATTTCCAACAATTTCCTATCATTCAAACTAACTGCCCGGTAAGAGTTCCACTTGCACTTACAGGTATGCTTAATAAGATGGAGCAGATTATTTACCCGCAAGGTTGGCTTAGTTGTGAGAAAGATATGGACGGGATAGGAAAACGAAGAATGAGTGTTGTTCCTACCGGTGCAAATTCGGTCAATGCGAACGCAGATGTTATCCTTACCGGAATGACAACTCAGATAGGCTTCCAGCGGTTTACAAACATACCAGATTATTGGGATATTCAATATATAACCGGTTTTGATTTGGATAAAATGCCTGCCGATTTGATTAATCTTGTTGGTAAACTTGCTTCGTTCGGCCCGCTTAATATTGCCGGAGATATGATATTCAGTTTACCCGGTATAGCTTCTATGCACTTGGAAATAGATGGATTAAGACAATCTATCAACTCTACCGCTTCTGCTGAAAATGCAGGTTACGGGGCACGCTTGAAACAGTATCAAAAAGAAATAGAGGAAACTGTAGGGCGGATAAAACTCGTGTACGATGAATTTAGGTTTTTAGTATTATAAGGAGATGAATCATGGCAAAGAGCATTTTACAAACACCGGTTCCGCCTTTGAGTAATGCAAGTCCTGAATTTATACGTTCAGAGTTTGATTCTGCCGTTTATTTGAAAGGGTATGAGGTGATATTGGAAAAGGCGTTAAGATGTCCTTGTAATGCACCGGATGCGCCTTTAGTGGATTGCCAGAATTGTTTTGGTACAGGTTATTTTTATATCAATCCTACAAACACTCATGCTCTTATAACCGGCATAAACGGGGATAATAGTTACAAACGTTGGTCAGAAGAACTGATAGGAACAATTAACGTAACGGTAACAGACGTTGATAAACCCAATTTAGGATATTTTGACCGGATCACAATTTTAAAAGAGTTCTCTTACTTTAGTGAAAATTTGTCTGTAAGAACGGATGGGGAGAACTTTTTTGTGTTTACGACTTACAAACCATTGAGCATTTATAGCATACATGTGTTTGAATCGTCTACAGAGCCTTTGAGACAGCTTTCTCCGGCAGATTATAAGATAAGTGATACAAACCCTTATTGCGTAATTTTGACGGCTGATATGTCTTTAAATCCGGTTGTAAGCATTTATTACCAGCATCAATTGGAATTTCATGTATTGGACTTTCCTCATGAAGTTCGGGCTTCTTGGAAGAAAAACAAGGAAACGGGACAGTTGGAAAGAACAAGACTTCCTATTCAAGCAGTGGCAAGAAGGACACATTTGATTGTGTCTGAAAAACCTAATTTTGATGGATCGGGAGTTATTTTGAATGATAATATTCAAATGAAAATTAGTGAGTAATGGTAGTACCTATTAATATAGATTTAAGTGATTTGGTGGAAGAGTTTGATCTTTCACAGGATCAATCTACGTTTTTAGGTGCTTCTATTATAGATGCTGTTATAACTGAATATCAGCTTAGGTGGGAAAATCTGATAAACCGGGAACTTCGTACTACAAGAAATGAATATAAAAGGGGAGTTTTCACTGAAAGAGAATCCCCTTTGTCAGTTACATTCGGGTTGACAAACAGGGCTTCTTCTATTCCTTTGATGATAGAAGAAGGACAGCCGCCTTTTGATGAAAAGGAAGGTTTTAGAAATTCCCCAAAAAGAAAGATTGCGCAGGATGGAGGCTGGTATATAGATATTCCCTTTAGACATGCAACGCCGGAAGCTGTAGCGGATTCGGGATTATTTGCTTCTATAATGCCGCAACGGATTTACAACGCAGTTCAGAAGACAGGAAGATTAGGAAGCGATAATTTACCAGAAAGTTTTTCTGAAAAAGGACAAAGAAAAGCAATAAATAGACTGGGTGTAAATAAACCGGCTTACATGCACAAAGCTCCTATTTATCAGGGTTTGACTAAAGTAAATATTGCTTCTACTGAAAAAGAAAAGAGAAGCGGTTACTTTACATGGAGAAGGGTGAGTGAAAATTCTGATCCTAATAGTTGGTGGAATGGTGGTATTGTTCCATATAAACTTATGGACAAAGCTCTTGAACAAGCGAAGATAGATGTTGTTGCAGACAAAGTGATTGATCAATTTTTAAACTCGATGTAACGATGCTACAGATAGTCAAAATAAAAAAGATAGTGGAAGCCTGTTTGGAATATGTACAAACGGACTTCGAAAGTAAAACGGATGAAAAGGATTCTTTCTTGTACAAAGTGTTGGGAGATACACAGGACGGCTCTTTCAACTACTATGAACAGGCAAAAAATATCTTTCTAAGAAAGGAAACAAATCCGAACAACATAAAGGTAGCTTTGGAATATCCGAAAGATAAAACAGGGCTGCCGGCATACATTATTCGTGAACCCGGGAAAACAGGTGGCATTGCCAATTCCATAGGTAAAATAGAATCTTTTATGGGTGGCGTTCCTATGTACAGAGACACAAGACAGTACGGATTGGAAATCATGTGCTTTTCTGTAAACATGAATGAATCAATCCTGATGTCAGAGATTCTGTACGCATTACTACTTGGCTCTTGGGATACTTTGGCTTCACAGTTCCTTAAAATAGAATTTACCATGAAGGAGCTTATGATGCAAAACAATCTGATGCCGACACCTATTTTCATTCGTTCTATCGGACTTGATTTATCGTCAGAAGAAATAGTACCGGGATTGGTGGATACGTCTTTACTCGGAAAGATCATCTTTGGGAAAGTGAATCAAGTGGATAGCATTGCTCTTGGTGACCCGACTTCTATTGACGGACTTCCAGGTGTAGAATCAGAAATTGTGGGGTTCAGATAGTTCGTTGATTGAAAAATGATTACCTTTGAGGTAGTTTGATTTATGTGTAAGAATTAATTAATACATTTAATTATTAGATTTTTGTCGTAATTACTTAAAATAATTGTTTTGAAGTTTTTGGCAAATTAATTGATTTAATTTTTGAATGTGTTTTTAAATAAAATCAAATAATAATTCGATAACAAATTGAAAATCAATAAATTATGGCTACATCGTATATTTTTGGTAATAAACAAATAACCTTACCGGGTGCGTATAGTCGGATCGTATCTGGAGAAACAAGCCCAGCCAGAACATTAGATTATTCAAAGGTTTTGGTCATAGATAGTGGCGTTTATGGTGCAAATTGGGGTGGTGGTTCTGGTATAGATGGAGAAAACTTTCAAGGATTGGATTCTGTCTATACGTTTGACACCCTTGCAGAGTTCCGTTCTTTTGTAAAGGGAGGCATGTTCTGGAAGATTGCAGAAGGCCTTTTTACACCGGATTATACAAACCCGGCTTCTACAGGTATCTCTCAACTTTTGTATGTAAGGGCAGCTAAGACTACTTCTGCAACTATTACTTTTGTTACTACAGCAGGTGGCACGTTTGAAGTAAAGACACTGGATGAAGGTTTGGGGGCAAATGGTAAACTTTCCGAAGCTGGTAATTTGATTACCGGTTATGGTGTATCCATTGTGAAAGGCGTAGACGATCCGGCAAAATGGATCATGAAATTCTATGTCGGTTCTTTCACAGGATATGCAGAAGATGGTTACCCTATTGGAGAAACGCCGGAAGATCAAGCAGCACCTACATTGGTATTGCAGTCACCGGAATTTGACAATATTGGAACTTTGCTTGAATGGGCTAAATCCGATTCTAATTTTGCTAACCTGTTTGTATTGACAGAAAATGCAAAAACACAAGGAGAAGGAACGGTATCTGAGAGTGACGTTACTACTGTAATGGCTGGTAAATCCTATTTCTTGGCAAAAGGTGGTACTGAAACTTACAATACCGACAACATGGCGAAAGTTATGGAAGCAATTACAGGTTTGGACTATAGCTTTGCTCTTATGGATCAGTTCGGTACAAATGCTGATTCCGCATTGCAGAAACAGTACATTGCTCATATGAATAGTCAAGCTAAGTACACTCATTTCTTGTTTGTGGGAGGTTATGACGATGCTGCCAATTTCTCTAAATCTCTTGATTTGGCGAAAGGGTTCAACAGCGAGCTGGTTCAGTTGGTACATGGCGGTGCAGGTATGACTTCCGGTATTACAGGTATCAAAACACGCTGGTGGGGAGTAATGTATAACTTGTGTTGTATTTTGGGTAGAACGGCAGGAAAACCGCCTTATATCCCGGTTACAAACAAGACAATCGGTATCGACAAGTTGAAGCACACTTTGAATGATACGGAAAAAACTAAGGCTTTGAATGCCGGTATGCTTGTGACGGTTTACAATGACTATACGAACAACTTTGTCGTATTACAAGGTGTAAACACTTTACAGGACAACAAAGTGTTGTTCAATTCAAACGGACAGAGCCACAGCATTCAGTTTATGCGTATCGTTGCTCAAATCAACAAGGAATTGGTTGTAAACGCTTCTATTGACTTGTTGGGACAGGAAAACGGTGTAAACGTCAATACATTGTCTGCCGGTGCGGTGAAAGACTGGACGGTTGCTTATTTGCAATCGAGAGTGGCAAATGAGGCACAGGATAACCTATTACTTTCATTCAAAGACGTTCTTGTTACAAGACAGGAAGATGCTTGGTTTGTAACCTACAAGATCGTTGTTAACAATGAAATCAACAAGTTGTTCTTCACAGGCTTCTTAATTCGTGGATAATAATTCTAAAACATAGATATTATGCAGACATTCAGTGCACCTATGGCATATATCAAGATCGGCAACGAAACAGCCGGTTTTGTCAGAAATATAACTGTACAGGAACAAATCAATCGTGTGGACGTACAGGGATTGGGTAGTTTGCCTATTCAGGAAATCCCGCCGGTTTCCTACAGATGTTCGGCAACGGTAGATCAGTTCTTCTTGTCTTTCAAAGCTCCGGTGGTGGAAGCGATGATTCACCGTCTGGGGACTTTGCAGGAAGTTTTGGATACCCTTACATTTGCAGAGCAAGGATTCTCTATCATGATCTATAAGAAATTGGTACAGAACTTTGATGATGCCCGTAAGATGGTGACGCAGGTTGATCCGACAGGGCAGACGGTTGCTCTTTTAACTCCGTGTTTCATTGAAAATCAGAATTGGCAGTTGCAAGAGCAATCAGTTGCTTCCTATAATGTCAATATTAGGTATCTTAACCCCGTCGTAACTGCCGAATATTGAGGCAATTAGATTTTATTAACGTCATTTTTAAAGGTAAGAATTGAAGATGTTATATCTAAAGTTCTTACCTTTGTTGTGTATAACAATAAATGCCCATACAAAGATTGCAGTCAATGTATGGGCAGATTTCGATAAATTGAACTTAAATTGGTTTTGGTTATGAAAGCTAATTTTGACAAAGGTACAAAAATTTGCTCTAAGTGCAAGAGAGAACTCCCTATTGAGAATTTTCAAAAGAACAGCTATTCTTCTGATGGATTTACTTGTAGATGTAAAGAATGTCTTTCTCATAAAAATATGACAGATGAGGAAAAGGAAAGAAGAAAGCAAATCCATAAAAAATATCGTTTGTCTGAAAAAGGAGAAGAAAGTAGGAAAAGACAGAATGAGCGAAAGAGAAATGATCCTGAATATAAAGAGAAAAATAGGCAAAAATCACACGAGTATTATCATAAAAACTTGGCACATCCAAAGAAATTAAAAGAAATTGAAATAGACGAAAATGGAAATGAAGTTTTTGAATGTACTACTTGTAGAAGAAAACTTCCTATAGAGATGTTCCCAAAAGACAATACCAATAGACTTGGTATTCATTTTTCATGTAAAGATTGCTATAACGCTTATCGTAGAGAAAAATCGCATACAGAAGAATATAGAGAGAAAAACAGAAAAAAGATGGCAAAATTTAGAAATTCAGAAAAAGGGAAAGAATATTTTTCTGAATACAGAAAATCGGAATCATTTAAACAATCTTCAAAAAAATATAGAGAATCTGAACATGGAAAGGAAACAAAAAGACAATATAGAAAGAGGCTTTGGAATGAAAGTCCTGAATATAAATTAGAGACTGCTTTAAGAAATAGAGTTAGATTAGCGATAAAAAATGGCTCTAAAGCTGCTTCTACTATAGAACTTGTTGGATGCTCTGTCCAAGATTTAAAAAAACACATTGAATCACAATTTTGTGAAGGTATGAGCTGGGATAATTATAATCATAAAACTTGGCACATTGATCATATAGTTCCTTGTTCTGCTTTTGATTTAACGAACCCAATCCACCAAAGAGTTTGCTTTAATTGGATGAATTTACAGCCTTTGTGGAGTAAGTTAAATATAAAGAAAAAAGATAGATTAACAGAAGGGTCGCAGGAATTAGTAGATTTTATAAGAGACGAATTAGGGATTAAAGAAGAAATCGTTTTAAAGGATGTTGAAAAGAATAGATAATCTTTTCAGAAAGCAGGACAAAAATTCTGCTTTCTATGTTTTATCATTATCTTTGTAACACAATCAATTAATCACAAAACAAAGTATGAATACGAAAGAAATTACAGTAAAAGGAAGAAAGTACGAAATTCAATTTCCTAATGTAGGACAGTATTATCAGATCGAAGTAAACAAGCAGAGATTAGGGAAAGGAAGCTATAACTCGTTGATCGGTAATCCTACCATTACAGCACAGCGTGCGTTGGATATGATTGACGTTGAGGCAACATTATCCGTTCTTTGTCCGCAGTTGGTTGCGGATTTGAAGGTAAAAAGTTTCTCGGAACTTGGGCTGAAAGATTTTAAGGAGATCAGCGATATTTACATGAACGAGGTGTTTCCTTTCTTGAAAGAGGCTGAAAAAATACTTTCTTCTGTGGATTGATGAACCGGGAAGAATATAGGAATTTCGTCATAAAATGGGATAACACTTTTCCTATTGACAGGTGGTTTAGGAACAAGCACAATATTCCTTTTCTTTCGGAAGAACATAAGAAGTGTGATTTCTTTACTGAACTTATGGAGTTCGAAGAAGAAAAGGCATTTTATGAACTTAATCAAGAAAAGAAAGAAAGAGAGGAAAGAGTGCAAGAGTATATTCCCAATATCGGGGATTGGTTGAAAGCACCGGAAGGTGAAATTTTGGAACAAGATACCGCCTTCTATGAAGATCAGATGTTTAAAATGATCGAGATGGAACAGAAGGCAAAAGAAAATAAAGAGAAAGATGGCTGATAACGAAAAAAGACTTAGGGTGTCGGTGGATGTCTCTCAACTTAGGTCGGTCGGGAGAGATGTCGAGAATATGCAGCGAAGAATAGTCGAGAACAACAACGACATTATTCGCCAGCAGAACGATGCTCTTAACCAACTTAGGGAACAATTGAACCTTTTGGGACAGCAAAATTCCGAAAAGGGCAGACAGACTACAACACCCACACGTCCAGTTGTCCAGCCTACACCGCAACCAGAAGGAGAAGATCAAGAAACTGCAACACCTACACGAAGGAGAAGAAAAAAGCAACCGGAAGCGGACATTTCGGGAGAAAGAGGTGAATCCTATCAAGATAGAGGAACAAGAGCTATCGACTTGTCAGCTTTGCTTGGTGTAAATCAAGAAGGTTTTCGTGATATTGTGGAAGCCATTTCTTCCGGTAATAGCGATTTGTCTGATATAACAAAGCAAATTCTCCAAAACGTACAAGCAGGAGCACGTGCTTTAGAGGGAATACAAGAAGGTGTCTTTTCTATTGATGAAACTTTGTACAATCAAAGAGGTACTTCTGTGGGTGGATCGGGAATACAGCCTATTCCAGTGCCCACACCATCACCAGTGCCAGCAAGAGAAGAAACACCTATTACAAGAGAAAGAAGGGAAAATGTACAAAGAGGAAGTGACAGAAGTACAGCTACTAACATTGCCACAAGAGTGATTTCCGGTGTTGGAGCTACATTTCAAAGCCCTGCTGCTATGGGAGGAGGGCTTATATCTTCTTTGGGCGGAATTGTAGGAGAAGGTCTTTCTTTGATACCTGGTGTAGGGGGATTTTTGGGTGGTGTAACCACTGCGGTCGCCAATGTCATGGCGGGAATTTTCACTACATCTGTTGAAAAGGCTATGGAAGCGCAAAAGAGAACCATACCTTATGCGCAGACAATGGGCGTTTCCGCAGGACAAGCCATGCGCACAGCCTTTGGAGAAGGTAGTTATGCTGCTGGTGCTCTTGGAATGAATGTAGGAGAGTATATTCAAAGGCGTGCTGCGCTTATCCGTGCCGCCGGAGGAAAAGAGGGAACAGTTGCGCCCGTACCAGAAACACAAAGTTTGATGGCTGTACAGCGTTTATATGGACTTAGTGATCGTACTGTAATGGGAATGCAAGGGGCGATGCGTTTTGCCCGTACAGAGGAAGGACAAACAGCTTCTTCATCTGCCATTATCCGTTCGTTTGAGCAGACCATGAAACAGCTTCAAATTCCTCTTAGTGAGATTGCCTCTACAATGGATGAAAGTATGACTACCTTTATTCGTTCTGCTGACGATATTCTTTCCCGTACAGGTGAAATAGATGCAGCAAGCATAGCTTCTATCATGCGTGCTGTTCGTTTGCAGACTGGAATGGAAGGTAGACAATTGGAGCGCGTACAGCAGGCTTTCATGGGACAAGGGATTTCACAAGATGATGTAACTCAAACTCTTTTGTTCCGTGCTGCTCAACAGGCTACAGGGGCGATGAATCCTTCCGATGTTCTTGCTGCTATGGACGATTTATCAAGAGGCGAAGGGGATAAAAATATAATGAAGCGGTTTCTTGAATCATTAAAGGAGATATCGGGAGGAAGTCTTGAAATGCTTCGTCACTTGATGCGAGGTGCTTTCACAAATCTTTCTTATACGGACATCAACAAGATAACAGAGCGCAGGGATATTGATTTTGGAGAGTTCTTTGAGAAAATGGAAGAATCCAGACAAGCACTTAGGGGACAGAATGATCCGGTAAACAGATATGAGCCTACTGCGGCCGAAAGAACTGTTACGTCTGGCGAAAAGATGATGTCTACTTATGAAAACAGAATGATTGGAATTGGTGAAGCAAATATAGACAGATTGGGTAAGATATTGAATGCCTTGAACGCCATGTACACGGCTACAGCTAATTTCCCTACAGCGTTGGAAAAATTTATATCAGAAAATAAAGAAAAAATTAAGGATGGTGGCATGGATTTATTATCATCCGCACCATATGGAATTGGCATGATTCCAGCAGCATTATATAAGATAGGGTTAAAAGAATTGGTTAAATCTTTAGCTTCGGAGGACAACAAATAATGGCAGAAAAAGATAACAATAAAACAAGCGTACCGCCAATATACCCACTTCCGGCGTATAGGTATTCTACTATACAGGATTTTATTGATATATGGCAAAAGGTTATCCCTACTGGGAAGAAAAAATATACCCCGTCTGATTTATTGAAAGTAAAGAACGAAAAAGGGGTTTCCAATCTTGATATTATTTGGGGGACTTATGACAAAGAGGAACAGGTTAAATACAAAAGCGATTATGATTCCGGTACGCTGCCTTATGTAAAGCAAGGAACAACTTTGTTCTGCCCGAAAGATGATACACCATTATCTCTTACAAAAGCTGCGAAAGAAGGACAATTTGTATCACAAGGAAGTTTTAAGGCTTATTGGGGAGAAAACTATGAAAGCCTGATAAGTGATGAAGAATATTTGCCTGACACAAGCGTTACATCTTCTCTGAAAGGAACAGGGATAAACGCTAAGATAATTTCCATGAACGTAAGGGTATGGGTATATATCAAGGCTTTGGATAAGGTTATGGATTTGTCCCCTTATGTTTTGCAGGTAGTAACGACAAAGTCAAAACAGACGGGAGAATTTACCATTCTCTTATCTCCTTTCTATGCCAATGAAAGTTCTTTTGCCTTTGGAGAATCTATTGTGGAACAGTTTAATCTTGTCTCTAATAGCGGAGCACAGGTCAAGTCTTTTCAAGAAAAGTTTATTCAAAACAATGATATAGTCTTTATCCGGTTTGAACGTTTAAAAAAAGAAAAATCAACGGGAGATTTGGATTTAGGAAAGCAAGTGAACTTGGAGATTCCTGTTTCTAAAATAGCCAAAAATAATATTTGGGATATGATAGGATTTGTAGATACCTGTATATCTTCTTTTGAAGCACAAGGAAACATAAAATCCATCACAATAGAAGGAAGGGATATAAGCAAACTCTTTATGGAGGACGGGTGCTATTTCATTCCTTTATTGAACGCTACTGATACGTTTTCCCATTGGTATGAGATGAGCGAGGATAGTATTTGGTTTAAAAGGAATGTTCTTACAGGAGCTTTTTCAAATCTTTTGTGGTCATACGCAGAAAAGCCTATACGGGAGTGTCTATGGTTTATTGTAAACGTCATGTCAACAATAGGAATAGCCAAAAATAGTGTATTTGATTCCTGGCAAGACAAAAGAACAGAAGGGTATGATATTGGAGCAAAGGAAAAACGTCCTGTTAATGGCGTTTGGCAGATAGTGAAAGTATTTGTGGAGGATATTCTTGAAAAAAGAGTTCTTATCGATTCTTCTATTGCCAATCCGAACGGCACGTTATTGGAGTATATGACAAGGGTATGTCAGTTTCCTTTGGTGGAATTTTACTTTGACACCTATATTAATACGATAGATATAGTTGTAAGACAGCCTCCATTCAATAAGGATGCTATTTTGGGAGCTTATAAGAACGGGCAGTATGTGACGATTACTTCTGGCAATTTACAAGGATATGATTTGTCTTATGATACAAGAAGTTATTCTTGGTATCAGTTAAGAGTGATGGATAATCATGCTGGACAAAGGAACACAACAAGTCTTGCTTTTGTTCCTATTGTGTATTTGGATGATTATGCCGAAGTGTTTGGTAATAAGAAAATGTCTTTTACAGATCAATATTTGAACTACAAGGAAACGGACGGAGTAAACAAGACGCAGACATTATCCAATTTTCAAGAAGCAGCATTGAATGATCTTATATACATTCTGGAATCAACAGCTTATCTTCCTTTCACAAGAACAGGCACGATTACAATAAATGGTGACAGACGGATAAAGGTTGGCACTTTCGTTTATTTTGAGCCAACAAATGAATTTTTTTATGTATCCTCTGTTGTCAATAATGTTTCTTTTTTGGACGGAAATTTACAAAGACAGACCATTATACAAGTAGAAAGGGGTATGTACGTGCCAATTCTTTCCAATTCTTTCTCTTCTGTAAAGGATAGACAGGATAATGCAGGGAAAGAAAGTAAAGATGTGAAACCGGATTATTTCAAATTGGTTGATTTGACTGAAATGAAAAATGCAGTCAAAGTAGCTCAAAAAGATCAGATCGCTACACTTGTTTCTCCAAAAGTGGATAGAGATCAGTTTGAATATTTTCTTAATCGTAAGATGTTCAGTTAGTTATGGCAGGTGGAAAAGTAAGAAAATTGAATGCGTCCCCCGAAGCAATTTCATTCGGGTTCATTGTTGTTCCCAATGGAGTGGACAGGGATTTGTATGTGGAAACTTGTTTAAGGAGAGGTCGTGTTTCTGTCATGGGAAATGGGGGAGCTTTCTTTCGGGATATTTATATAACAAATGAAGTTTTGGCTAATATCGAGTTCCCGGAGAAAGAAAATGAACAAGGGTCGGCGGTAGTGATAGCGAGCAACCCGTATGACGGTGTTCCTATTGTGATAGGGAGCTATCCGAGAAATGATCAGTCTCCTATGTGGAAAGAGAATACATTCCAGTTCAGAAAGACAGTAGGGAATGTGACTGCATCCTTATCGGTTGATCCGGCTAATAATGCAGTAATTGTTTCTATCAATTCTCCTAAAAAAGCATCCGTAAAGGTACTTGCTACAGGATCAGAAGAATCGGAGGTAATTGTTGAATCCACTGGAAGCGTGAATGTGACCGGAGGAACAAATGTTTCCGTAAAGGGATACACACAGATAGAGGCAAAGGTTGTGAATCCAGAAAAACCGGAAGAAGAGGAAAGAAAAATCTCTATGGATTTGGAAAAGGTTTATTTTCATTGGAAAACGGAGGAAATGGAACAATCTTTGCAAGTGGATAATTCCGGTGTATCGGTAAAGATTGGGGAAGATGTACAAAGCACGATAACGAAAGAACAGTTAGATTTGAAAACGGGAGCATCTACTTTGAAAATGAACAACGATATTATTGAGTTCAATGGTGGGGGATTGAAAGGTCTGGTTGAACTGGATAATCTTACAAGTAAATTGAATGGTTTTGTAAATACATTCAATTCCCATACCCACAATGTTCCGGCAGGTTCATTTCTTGTTGGAGCAACGGCTGGCGTGCCAAGTCCCGCTCCTGTTCCCGTTACATCTCCCATGCAATCGGCGCAAAGTTTTGTTGCTTCTGATTATGAGAATGAAAAGATAACACAGGGTTAGGATATTGGGAAGAAATTCGTACTTTTGAACAAGTTAAAATTATAAAGCCGTAACCGCGAATAATGCAAGATATGTACAATTTATCAAGTTTTATACTATATCTTGTGTGTTGAATGAAAGTTCAATTTGGTTATTAGCCTAAGTCTTGAAACAGAGACTACGTTATCGGAGAATGTATAGTTACCTTGGAGTGTTTGTCCAAGCTCCAAGCTCTAAGGCAGGTGATTAAACAGGAGTAGTATATTTGGCGAAACAGTGTTACCTGCAAGTAAACCTCCGAATAACATTGGCGATGGGTATTAACAGGGTTTTACTCTGACTTATGTTGAATAAACATTTAAAAATTAGTTTGTAAGTATGGTGTACGTACAAGATATAAATGGTAAACCTCTGATGCCAACAACGAGGTACGGAAAGGTTCGCAGGCTGCTTAAAGCAAATAAAGCAGTCGTTGTGAATATATGTCCGTTTACCATCAAATTAACGTACGTCACATCTGATTATAAACAGGAAATTGTGTTAGGCGTTGATGCTGGGACTAAGCATGTTGGTCTATCAGCTACGACGAAAAGCAAGGAACTTTATGCAAGTGAAGTTATTCTTAGAAATGATATTGTAGATCTTTTATCTACCAGAAGAGAGCTACGAAGAACAAGACGGAATAGATTAAGATACAGAAAACCTCGTTTTAATAATAGGATAAAATCTAAGAAACAAGAATGGATCGCACCTTCGGTGAAGTACAAAATAGACGCCCATATCCGAGTTGTTGAAAAAGTGTATTCTGTACTTCCTGTATCGAAACTCATTATTGAAGTAGCTCAATTTGATACTCAAAAGATTAAGAATCCTGATATATCCGGTAAAGAATATCAGGAGGGCGACCAGCTAGGGTTTTGGAATGTTAGGGAATATGTTTTAGCAAGGGATGGACATAAATGTCAGTATTGTAAAGGGAAATCGAAAGATGCGATTCTTAACGTTCATCATATTGAATCCAGAAAAACAGGAGGTAATTCCCCATCTAATCTTATTACCTTATGTGAAACCTGTCACAAGGAATATCACAAAGGTAATATAGATTTAAAAATCAAAAGAGGTAAATCTTTACGTGATGCAGCTATAATGGGAATTATGAAATGGAGGCTTTATGAGACTTTAAAATCAAAATTTTCTAATATTTCAATGACTTTTGGCTATATTACGAAATACAATCGTATTCGTAATAACATTGAAAAATCCCATATCTCTGACGCCTTTGTTATTACGAATAACTTTAATGCGAAAAGACTAGGATTCTTATATAAGATAAAATTGGTTAGAAGACATAACCGTCAAATACATAAAATGAAAATTCAAAAAGGTGGAGTAAAGAGACTTAATCAATCTCCTTTTGAGGTTTTTGGGTTCCGTTTGTTCGATAGGGTAAAGATTGACAACAAATTCTATTTTATTTATGGAAGGCGTAGGACTGGCAGATTTAATATTCGTGATATAAATGGAGAAAATTCAAAGGATGTTATGTATAAAAAGTTAAATTTGTCAAGGTGTAAACGTTTTATGGTGAAAATTGAAATGAATTAAGCAAAATGAATATTGAGATATGGCAGTTTTGGATTCAGTGGTAAAAACAGCGAAATCGACACTTAAAAATTTGGGTCGCTCCATGATGGCAGCGCAGTTCCCGAATGATTTTGAAGTGTATATGTGTTCTTTGGAGTTGGCAGATTCCAAAGGGAACACAATTGATGTCTTTACTTTCCCTATCAGCCCGGAGAGTATAGATAAGAGTGAACCTAAAAGAACTACGGTAGTCAACACGGCAGGAGGCATAACAGTACTTACTTCTCCTGTTTTTATGCCGCAGACAATTACGATAAAGGGAAACTTTGGAAGGACATTCAAGATTCTTTTAAGCGGTTCTGATAGCGTTTCGTTGACAGGTGCAGCTTTTAGTATCTCGGCAGGAAAGCGTTATCTCTATCAATTACAGGGAAAATCTACAAGTTCTCTCACTATGCCTTCCTTTGATGCCGGCATCAAAACGGGATATGGTTGTATCAAGATATTACAATCTATCATAGATAAAAGCAACGGAGTGGACGAGAACGGGTTTCCCATGAAACTTTTCTTCTATAACATGGCACTTGGAGAAAGCTATCTTGTTACGATTCCACCGCGTGGCGTTAATTTTAGTCAGAGCATATCAAAGAATATGATATGGGAATACAACCTTGAAATGACCGTTATAGCTCCTTTAGAAGCAGTTTCGGGAGCAAAAGGTAGTAAAGGTTCGCTTTTGGAAATGTGCGCTTCTAATGTGATACAAAAGGGCATAAACGAATTTGCAAGTTCAATCTCTAAAGGTTTGTTGGGTAATGGATGATGCTTTTGAAAAATTTTACAACGTAACGGGATATGATATAAAGTCATATTTCCAGAAGTTTGTTGATTTCTGTGCCAACGATTATCCTCTTATTGTGGACTATTATAGTAATGGTGGGGAGATGGACAAGGATTCTTTTTTGCGCCTTGTGGAACTTGTGAGAGAATCGGAAACGATTGAGCCTTTGTTTATTCTGCATGAAAATACTTTGGACGATATTTCCATGTGGGATATTCTGGACAACTTTACAGAGACACAGACAAAACTTTCCACTATTAAAAGTTCTGCAAGGTGGCTTAGAAGTTCTTCTTTAGACAGGAACAATACTTTGCAGATGGAAAAGACACTTCGGACAGGGGAACGGTTTGAAGATGTATCCAGACAGCTTAACAGTACCAACCCGGAAGATGATTGGATGAACATTACAATACCGCAGTATATAGAAGAAACTGATTATTCGTTCTCTGATGGAGGAAACAAGTTCTATATCAATCTAAAGAACGCTGGGAATAATTATCTTGATACTGTTGTGGATGTACTTGTGGGAGATAATATCTTGGGACGTGACATAGATGTGAATTTTGTCTTTGAGAATGACGATTTAAAGATAGTGATAGGCGATGATGCGATCCGACAGGCTTTGGATACTATTCTTTCTTCTCAAAAAGGTGCTATACCAGAGTTTAAGGATTATGGAATTGCAAATGAGTTCATAGGAACAACGGTGAACGCAATCCAGTACCCTTCTATTTTTAAGGATGTAATGAATATGTTCCAAAGGGATTCAAGATGGGACTCTGTGGAGTTGATGGATGTAAAAAGAGAGGAAGATGCCGTGTTCCTTTCTTTGCAATGTAAAACGGTAACAAAGAAAGATTATTTAGTAAATGTTCCTATATAATTGATATTCAGATGATTACAAAAACAAGTGCAACAATAACCAATCTAAAGAATCTTTTTATAGAGATGTTTTTAGATAAGACAGCTAAGGTAAGTAATGTAGCTGACGGTTCGGTTGTGAATGCTACGGCATTCGGTGTAGCGAAAGTTGCTCAAAAGGCAATGAAGGATATTGCCATAAAGGAAGCGCAGATATTTCCAGATACAGCTACAGGCGTTTATCTGGATAAGGCTGCTGCTTTGTATGGTGTCAGCCCGCGTAAAGGTGCTTTGGGTTCTTCGACATATATAAGGGTATCTGCTAATCCAGGTACAGTATATGATACGTCTGTTACTTTTGTAAATAAAAATGGTATTCGTTTCCAAGTTGACGAAGCATTGACTGTAGGGGAAAGTGGTTACGGATATGTAAAGGTAAGAAGTATCAACGCAGGGTATTCCACAAACGTACCGCCTAATAGCATTACTAATGTTTCGCCGCAGCCGCAAGGACATATCGAATGTACGAATGAATATTATGCTATTGGAGGACGTGATAGTGAGGATGATGAAACGTTTAGAATCCGTATTAAGAACAATCTGAATATCCTTAGCAAGAATACAATAGAATACTGGACACAGACACTTAGCAACATAGACGATCGTGTCTTAAAAGTAATGAGTGCCGGTCTGGACGAAAAGGGCATATATAATCTCTATGTTGTTTCGCAGAACGGTATTTTCTTTACCGAAGAAGAACTTGATACACTTCTTGAAAGCGCACAAGGATATTTTGGTATTTCAGAACTGAATATTGAAGGGAAAGTAGTTGGTATTGGTATCAAGAATATTGATTGGTTCTATGTGGGTTCAGAAAGGGGGTTGGATTTCCGTGTTCAGCTTCAACCGGATTACGATGTGTCTACTGTGCGTCAGAACATACAAGTGAACCTTACTAAATATCTTGATTTTCGTTTTTGGACACCTGGAAAAATCGTAGAATGGGACGATTTGCTGGATATTGTAAAAAAGACCGATGGCGTAAAATATGTGCCGGACGAGTATTTCTTTCCGTATTACGATCAGCAAGTCCCGGCAAATCAGCTTCCGCGTATAAGGGGGTTTGTGATGCGCGACCAGGACGGAAATATTTTGTACGATTCTGATAGCAACCTCTCTCCGTTGTTTTACCCGTCTGAACCGGAGGATTTGTTTGTAGGCATCAACGACAGCTCACTCAACCTTTATCAAGAGGTTTATTTCAATGTGACAGATTCGGAAGGTGGCACTGTGGAAGGTGCAAATATTTCTATAGGGAACAATGCTGTTATAACAAATGACAATGGGCAAGCTATTATCCAACTTGCAAACGGACAGTATGAATATATTGTTTCCGCTTCGGGATATATCCCCGTAGAAGGAATGTTTGTAGTGTTGAACGGTAGTGTTTCCATTGATGTACAAATGGTTTTAGCTCCTTATACGGTCACTTTCCATGTGACGGACGAAAAGGGAGGGGTTGTTCCTTATGCAAATGTAATGATGGATAACAGAACAACCACTACCAATTTGCAAGGTGTGGCTTCTTTGTCCGCAAGGAACGGGAACTATCCCTACACTATTGAAAAGTTGGGATATGATGAGTATTCCGGCAGTGTAGTTGTGGATGGTAGAGATAAAGAAGTATATCCTGAATTGGAATTTAAGGCATGGACGATTACTGTCATTGTAAAGGATAAGGAAAATCAGCTTATACCGAATGTCATTGTAAAGGTGAACAATGGAGAATATCTTACGAACCAGCATGGAGAGGCGGAAATACCACTTGTAAATGGTGAATATCCTGTAACAATCGAAAAGACAGGGTATGATACTTTACAGGGGGAAATTAAGGTCAACAACCAGAATGCGGACGTTACCTTTGAGATGGATTTCTTTTTATACAATGTGGAATTTAATATTTCGCAGGTAAATCAGGGGAATCCGGCAGAAGGAGCTACAATCAAAATAGAAGGACAGCCGGGAGTATTGAATGTAAACGGTTCTGGACAAGCTACTATAAAATTAAAGAGTGGAAATTACAGCTACACCGTGCAGAAAAAGGGATATGATGATTTGACCGGATCGTTCAACGTAGAAGGACAGGATACATTTATTCAAAGAACCCTTGTATTGAAACATTATAATGTGGTTATCACTGTTCTTGACAGTGATAACAGTAGTCCGGCACAAGGAGCAGCAGTAAATATCAATGGCTCTTCTTATCCTACAAATGAAAGAGGGCAAGCTGTTGTAAGCCTTCAAAACGGGACATATCCTTATACCGTAACAAAGTCGGGATATTATGACGGCAGTTCTTCGGTTACTGTTCTTGACAGTGATAACAGTAGTGTAATAAGTTTAAAGGCAAGACTTTACAATGTCATAATGACGGTAAAAAATCCATTGAAAGAACCTATTAAGGGGGCTACAGTGGAGATAAATGCAACGTCTTATCAGACACAGGATAATGGTGAGGTGTCCTTGCAGTTAAAAAATGGTACATATCCGTTTACGGTGGTTGCCAATGGTATGGACGATTATTTAGGCGAGCTGGAAGTTGTAAGTGCAGATATTCCGTCTTTTCCTGTAAATATGGAGTACAAGAAATACGATATTGTATTTACTGTACAGACAGATGAAGGTGTTGCAATTGAAAACGCTAATATTCATATCAACGAAAAGGACTATCAGACTTCGCAGGGTGGTTTGGTAACGGTTCGTCTTTCTGACGGGCAGTATCCTTATACGGTAACGAAGGAAGGTTATGTTCAGACACAAGGTAATGTGGAAGTTTCCGGTAGCAACAAGAACGTATTAGCTCAACTTACCCCTATATCATATAATATTACGTTTGTAGTAAAAGATAACATGGCTTCGCCCAATCTTTTGCAAGGAGTGTCTATTGATATAGAAAATGAGGACAAGACAGTTACCACAAATGCGTCAGGAGAAGCGATAATCAGTCTAAAAGCTGGTAAATATACCGCTTCATTCATGAAGAACAGCTATAAGACTGAAACTCTTTCATTTGAAGTAACTGGAGAGGCTACGTTTACGCAGATATTGAAGAAGATATGGAATCTTACCTTTAAAGTGACTTCCGCAGGAAAATCGGGTTTAAAAGATGTAACTGTTAGTGTAAGTGGCGCAGCCATATTAAGTGGAAGTACTGTAAGTCTTAAAACAAAAGACGATGGCACAACTGACCCTGTGCAGGTAATAAACGGTGCTTATGATTGGAATGCGTCACTCACAGGATATTCGCCGGAAGAAGGAGTGGGAAGTGTTCAGGATGCCGATCAGGAGAAAGTGATAGAATTGACTTATGGATTTGAAACTACATTTACAACTTCACCAGCCACACAAGGCGTTGAAATTACTATTGATGGTAATGATACAATCACAACGGGGCAAGACGGTATAGCAACAATAAATCTTTCCACAGGAACGCATACTTACGCTTATTCAAAAACAGGTTTTTTAAACGGGACAGGAAATGTGCGAATCGAAGAAGCTGAAAAAAGTGTACAGATAACACTTGTTCCTGGAGCGACAGTTACATTCCATACAAAGGTAGGAAATTCTGCTTTGGCGGATGTAAAGATAATTGTAGGGCAAAGTAGCGCAAGGGCACTTCCTGAAACCATTGTAACAAACAGTCAGGGTATCGCGGCAATTGATCTTCCTACAGGGGATTATCAATATCAGATTCCTACTACAAGTACGGATAATCCTAATCTGGTGGAAGTGCCAAGCGGAACATTTAGTGTGGCAACCGCCGCAAGCGCCATTGAATTGGATTTGGCCGATTATGTAAAATACAATGTTACTTTCCAGACTGTTCCATCCACACAAGATGTAGCTATAAGTTTTGCCAAGGCAGAATCTCCAGACACACCTGTTGCAAGTGGAGCTACTGCTTCTAACGGCATTCTTACTTTGACTTACAAGAACGGACAGTATATCTATACAGCAAAGAAATCCAGTTATAAAGATGTAACAGGTGAATTTACAATTGCTGGTGGAGATCAGAACATAACGGTTGAGATGCTTCAAATTTCAACGGTTACATTTACTGTAAAAAGTCAAAATGATAGTTCTCCTATTGAGAATGCCATTATCGAAATGGCAGATCGAAGCGATTCATCTAACAAATACAAAGGGACAACTAACTCGTCTGGCGTAGCTACTATGACGTTTAATGGCGGAGAGTTTGAGTGGTCACAAGATAGCGATGCGGATTTTTCCGGTTGTCCTGTTTTTCAAGAAGATGAAAAATATCTTGTTCCATCGGAAGGCGTAACAACAGATCAATTAAAGACCTATTTCCCCAATGGTGTAATTGTCTCTCCATTGACAATTGTTCAGGATAAGGATAATAGTAGTGTTACGGAAAGTCTTACCAGAATTTACAATTCAAATAAAATAGATGGCTGGGAGGGAAGCTGGGATAAAACGAAAAAGAACCTTACTTTAACGAGCGTGATCAAGACATCGACAGCTTCTACAGAGACTTATGTTTTGTTTAATGTGGATGCCGGACTTATAGGGTTTTCGAATGGTCTTTTCCAAATTGGCACAGAAAAGACAGTGGATTATCACAAGGCTTTGGATTTTGGTTTTAAGGTAAGTGGTGTTCCGTCCAATCTGAAGATAGTTATAACTTATGGCTCGCAAAACGCTCCCTTAACGGTGGAGATGGAAAATGATGTAATTCAAAGATTCCAGCTTTCTGATCTTTTGTTGGATACAGAAACAATAGGTAATTCTACCATTTGGTCAGTGCATGTGCAATCTTTTGACGGAGGTACATTATCCGCAGATGATTTGAAAGATTTGAATATCACATTCTCTTTCTATGGCAAAAAGGCAATAAGTTCGGATATTCCGGCTGACAAGGTTCTTTATGGGAACTATGATTATACAGTTACCCCGCCTTCTCCTTTGGAAGCACAATCAGGCACGTTGAATGTAAATGCGCCTGCCATCAACAAAGAAATTTTGATTGCAAATAATGTAGATGTAACATTTAAGGTAACTTCAAAACAAGATTCATCACTTATTTCCCGTCCCAAAGTTGGTGATTTTGTGTATGGTGACAAAACATGGTCAACTGAATTGGACGGCACTAAAACTTGTGTTGGTGTTATTACCGATGTAAGAAGTAAGGATTTTGACTTCATAGGTTTGGAAAATCTGACTGCCGGTTTTTGGACAAATTCATTAGGCACTATTTCTGATGTAATAACTGAAACAAATGAATCTTTAGCCATATGTGACTTCGCAGGTAAGACAAATTCTCAAAATATCATACTTGCTAAACCAACGGAAAGCACGGCGGCACATCAGTGTGCAGCTTATTCTACAGAAGGATTCGGTACAAATTCTTGGTTCTTGCCTTCTTGTGGACAGTGGGGTGTAGCTCAATTAAACAGAGTTAAGATCGACACTTCAATAAATGCGACAATCGGTTCAGATCCATTGAGGAGTGTTTCATATTGGACTTCGACACAATATAATTCAAATGATGCTTGGATTTTTGGTTGGGTTAATGGCATAAAAAGGGGAACGACCAAAAGTAGTTCATATACAGTTCGTCCTTTCTGTACTTATGAATACAATCCTGTTCCAAACGGTGTATATATTTATGATAAAGATAATAATCGTTACACAAAAGAAGAATGGGCATCATCTGGTAAGGGAATATCTGATGTATGCGGCATAGGAATTTCAACCGATACTGATTCGTTTATGGTATCGACAGCCATAAGTGCCCAAAGCTATCCTTTTGGTGGGCGAGACACTTTGATTCCCAATGTACCGTTGTTAAGTTCTGATATACCAATCTCAAACTTAAGTAAAGCAACACATGGGTTTATTTACACTGATGTGATAATATCTGCTTTAGGAATTGACAACGCACTTGCGGCAAAATATGCTAAGACATATGCGTTTGGGAATGGACAAAGTGGTTATTTACCTTCATTTGGTGAGGTAAATATTTTGTATTCTTACAGAACACAGGTGGAAGAGATTTTGCGTACATTGGGTCTTTCTTTATGGGGGAGCCAATATATTCAAACATGTACCCAGTTTGGACCTACTAATAACGCGGCTCTTTATTGGCAAGATGGAAAATCTCTTCAACCAGTTAAAAATAGCAGTTTTATAGTTTTACCTTTTACTCTTCTTCCTTTGCCTAATCCAGCAATTCCTATCGAGAACGCTCTTGTAAAAATGACATCTGCATCAAACAATTATCAGCAGAATACAAATAACAATGGAGAAGCTGTTATTTCTGCTGCATTAGGCGTTGATTATGATTATGAGGTCAGTGCTGGTGGTTATACAACGCAGAACGGGAAAGTCGGTGTATTAAATGAAGCGAAAACAATTGAGGTTACTTTGCAACCTGCAAGTGAGCTTACAGTAGTTGTCCATAGGAACACATTAGACGGGGCAACTGACATTTCCGGCGTACAGGTTGTTGTGACTGAAAATAAGGAAGGAGGGGTGCAGATGGCTTCCGGTACAACTTCACAAAACGGGACAGTCGTTTTATTTGTACCAGACGGAAGCTATAAAGTAGCTTTTTCTAAAGATGGATTTGAAAGCAAAGAGGAAACGGTTGAAGTAAACGGGAAAACTGCGCTTAACACCTTCCTTCTACAAATATACAGTGCCATTAATGTTCAGGTAAGAAGAGTTGGACAAATGCAAGGTATGCCAAGCCAAATCCAACTAAAGGACAGTACGGGGCTAGAGGTGATTCAGACTAAAAATATAACCACTACCGTAACGTTCGCCAATGTCGCATACGGACAGTATATCTTGTATGTACCGGAAGGGGATTTTTCCAAAGAAACATCCCAAAGCATTACTGTGAATAGTGAAGGAATGCAGGTGCAAGTAAACCTTACTCCGCTGTATATGGTGCAAGTAAAAGTAAACCCTACTGGTGGTAATGTGGAATTTACAGATTCAGAAGGGCAGAAGCATACAGGTTCGGCAGGACCAGCAACATACACGGCACGGTTTGACAAAATTCCTGCGGGAAATTATCAGATTAAGATTACATCTTCCGGTTTCAGTGATTTTTCAACGACAGGAAGTATAAGTGGGGTTTATCAAACAAGTGTGAATTTGGAATACACCTTATCCAAATCGAATAAGTTGGTGCAGATAACAAGTAACCAATCCAATTACCAATTAGATACATCGTACAAATACGTTTCCCTTTTGATAGTTGGAAGAGGAGGTGAAAAATTTGAGTATTGGGATTCTTGGGATAGTTTTGTATTGCTGGGCGGAACAACTGGACAAATTGTATATATTCCTAATATATTGATATCGGATATTTCAGATGGTCGAATAGCTAAAATTACATTTAGCAATGTTCCAAATGCGGGTAGCTGGACATACGGCACAAAATATTCCATAAAATTAGGAATAACAACTTATGAATATACAGCTTACAATGGGGTAAGCGAGGCTCGTAATGATGCCGATTATCCCATGCCACAAGGAAGTAGATTGGGCAATTATTCTGTATATAATGCAAAAAGTTCCGGTGGTTTTGCTGCCCACATGAGAGGTACATTCTATTGTAGTGGAAGTCCGGGAAGCCAAAACGCAAAAGAAGAAAGTGCTTCTTCTACAGGCCCAAGAATACAACCAGACGGTGCGCCAGGTGGAGACGGCAGATATGGATTTAAAAGTTCTTATGAAAATACTGTTTTGGGAAAAGTGACTAAACCTATTCAATCCTCAGTTGTTATTCCTGTCCAATCTATTTTTGGAGGCACAAGTAAAGGTGAATCGGGATATCTGAACACTCTATCTGGACAAAGAACTGGTGCGACTTCATGGGGAGGTGCAGGGTATGGAGGTTCTAATTACACTTCTCCGGACGGAGGTAAAACAAGAATTGCTGGGTATGGCTCTGGACAACAATGTTCTCCGGCAGATGATGATGCAGGAAATGTTACAAAACCAGGAGAAGGTATATTTTGTATATACTACCACAACGAACCTATTTAATAAACTAAAAGGAGAGTTTTAATTGCTCTCCTTTTTTTTGCTTTGATTATAAAAGAAGCATAAGTTTACTATGTTTGTTCGGAAAAGATTATCTTTGTGATAAGTATATACTTTGTTTTTAAACGTTTAAAATTTTCATTGCAATGGATATAATCAAAAGAACAGTAACAGCTAATTCCAATAAGCTGATAACTACTAATGGTGAAGCTGCACCTTCTTTAATCAGCAGTGCATGGAACTTTGCTACAATTGATAAAGATATTGTGCTGATTGACCAAAACGGACAAGAAGTTCCGTTTGTAATCATTCCTCTTTCAGAAGGGGCAATTAAGGTAATCCTTTCAGGTGGAATGGAATATACCATTTCGGAAGCGGAAGTGAGTACAAATATAGGAATGCCACTCATGTACATGGTTCAGAAGATTTTGAAAGAAGGGACAACGGCAACCAATCTTAGTATAGGTTTTTAAGGAAAGGAATTGACAATGAATTTAATAGGAAATATTAATGCAATTCCTTTTAGGAGATTTAGGGGAGGGGGTGGAGTAGCTCCTATTCCTCCTTTTCCATCTATTACAGGTATGATTGCAAGATATTCAGCATTAGGTCTTACTAATGAGCAGATGGCTACCAATCCTGTATGGGTTGATAAGACGGGTAATGGGCACGATCTACAGATGAAGAACTTTGCTTGGAAGGGGATGTCTGGGGTTGGGGGATATGTTCAGGATTTTAATGATTTTAGAAATAATGCTACTGTAGATAAAATAAGAATTGATGAGCAGGGTAGCAATTCTATTAAAGTAACCATTTTAACTACAGGAATTGGTAATGCTATTTATATACCAAAGAATATTTACCAATTTAATAAATCTTATTTCATAAAAATATCAAGTGAAGGATACAATGAAGGTGATTTGTCTTTGTCATTTTATGCTCTTTCTACATCAACGGCTACAACAGTAAAAGTACCGTTAAATCCTAATGGCATCACTGAAATTCCTGCAATAAAAGAAGATGATTTTTTAGCTGTTTATATTAATGTTAGCGGCAAAGTAGGTTCGTTTACCGTTGAACAACTACCTCTCTACCCCGGTGCACTCGTCTTTGACGGAGTAGACGATTATGGTGTTTGTGAGAACTTCCCTATTCTGACTAAGGAAAAGGGATATACGGTTGTGGCGTTGAGACAGTGGGATCAGGATTTCTTGAATACAACTTTGACAGGAGGACTGTTGTCAACTAGGAATTATTCCACAGGAGAAGGTGTAGCATTTGAAAAAATAGAATCCTCAAATAAGGGTTATTGGAATTTAGGTGCTGGAGGTTTCATAGATTTTGCAAAATCACCATTTACATGGCAAACATCAAAACAATATAATAATGTTGGTATTTTAAAAGGTGACAAAAATCATGGAAAACCATTATGTGTAGGATGTGGATTGTCTGGAGGCCAACAGTGTGGTAGATTTGCTATCTGGGAACTTGTATTTCTCGACCACGACGCCACCGAAGAAGAACTGAACAAGATCAAAGACTACTTCGTCAAGACCTATCCCTGGCTCTTCCCCGACCAAGCATGGACAGTGGTAGGCAAAACCAACGAGGACGAAGATCGTGCTACTATTGCCAACATTACGGGCAATGGTAATGATCTTGTACTGTCGAATTTTGGGTTTGCAGAAGGGAGTGGGTATGGGTTGTATGCATATAATTTCAACTCATTTGATCTTAGAGATAATGTAGTTAAGCCCACAGATGTAAAAAAAGATTCGTTTAGAATAATCGGAATTGGGAACAACGGTAATGTTTTGGTTTTATCAAATACATCCAATTCTGCTGCCTGGAAGATACGTATCACAGGTATGAAAGAAGGGGATAGCTGTATAGTTGGAAATGCAAATAAAAGTGGTGATTATGTTAGCGTTAATAAAGATGGTACATACACTTTCCAAAAACAGTATGCAGCAACTTCTACGAATGGTATATGGTATAATTCTTCACAAGAAGTAGATGTTTTAGTTGAACAAATCCCCGAATACGAAGGATACCTGGTTACTGATGGGGTGGATGATAAGATAACTTCGTCTATATTTGAAATGGGTAATGATTGGACTGTAATAGGAGATTGGGAGCTTATAAATACAGGAAAAAAAGACAATGCTGGTATTGTAAAATTTGATAGTATAGTCATTTATAATTATAATCCAATACTCATTAATATAAAAAATGGTAGAAATAATTTGATTCCCGATCAAAATACCGTTAATGCAATTTGTTCTGATGGCAGGATTTATTCAAAAGACTGGAAAGAATCTATTTATAATGAAGAAACGGAATCTACCAGTAAAAATTTCTTAACTATAGGATATTCAGGTAACAGTTATACTAAAATTGCTTTCAAAAACTTAGCGATTTATCCTACAGTCCTTTCCAAGGAAGATTGTATAAAAGCATATAACTATTTACAAACTTTAAAAGCAAAATAATATGAAGAAGTACAAAGTTTTATTCTGTGATCTGGATGATACGTTAATTGAGACATTAAGTGGCAAAACATTTCCTAAAGGAATTTGGGATATGAAAATCAAATTTGATGTTTTGGATGCAATTAAGCAGTTTTCTCCTGAGTATGTTTTAATTGTAAGTAATCAAGGGGGAATTGAAGCTGGTTTTGTGGATCATCAAAGATTTCAATCTAAAATAGAATATGTATCACAATGCGTAAAAGAATATTGCGGAGTAAAATGCTATTCGGAATATTGCACCACGAATGATAAAAATGATTTGTATAGAAAACCAAACGTAGGAATACTTAATCATCTTTGTGAAAACTATGTTGGCGATGATTTTGATTACATAAAATCTGTTACACTTATGATAGGTGACGCAAGTGGACTTGAAGGACAGTTTTCTGATAGTGATAAAAGAACCGCAGAAAATTTCGGGATTGACTATCTTGATGTAAATGAATTTGTTAATTTGTATAATAAAAAGAAATAAAAATAGATGACATACGCAATTGTAGACATTGTATGGGCAAAGTCTCACGGTATTGAGATTTTGCCAGAGATGAGAACAAGTGTAGATCAAAGCAAAGTGATCCTGCACGAAGAGATGCTGTTACCATTTGGTGACGAAGATTTTCCGAGATATTCGTTTAGCGATCCGGAATTTCTTAATCTTTTATCAAGCGACGGATGGACTTATCCGGAAGGAGAAGAACCTGTAATTAACAGAGATTTTAGTCGCATAATGGCTTTAAACATTCTTGATGAAGAAGTAGCTAAGAATATAAATACATATGAATTAACTCCAGTTGAAGCATTGCAGGTAAAAGATCGTTATCCTGAATGGATTGCTGGTATTACTGTTAAAGTAGGAGAAAGATATTTATCTGATAATGTTCTTTGGGAATGTATCCAGGGGCACACAACACAGGAAAACTGGAAACCTTCTATCGCTACGGCAAGCTTATGGAAAGTAGTAGATGAAGAACATAAAGGTACTATTGAAGACCCTATCATCTATATTCCACCTATGGAAATATTTAAAGATAAATACTATATCCAAAATGGTATAAAATATAAATGTACAAGAAATAGTGAACAACCTCTTACACATGATTTATCAGCCCTTGTTGGATTATATGTTGAGAAAGTTTAATTATTAATAAGCTAAGGATGTCACAGGAAATCTACAATAAGACCGTGTTCAAACGGTTCTTCGAAGAAAACGATCCTGCTGTAATGGAATGGGCGGAGAATGTACTTGAAAAGGTATCTTCTCCCGGCATTCTTCCTACTTTTATAAAGAAGGACGGAGAGGATTTTAAGGCGTATTGGGAAACAGTCTGTCATATCTTTGCGCTTGTTGTCTTGTATGCAAAGCAATATAACGAGATTGATACGAACAAGATTCTGTTTGAACTTTTTATTGAAAACAGAGGACTTGTGACAGACGAAGTGGACACACTTGAACAGATGAAATATCTGTTCAATAATTATGTGAAGGAATATAGAAAAAGAGGAACACTTGATATTGTAAACAAGGAAGGCGTGATACTTGGGGAGCTTCTCCGTCTTATTAGATATAAGACGGAGGATGAGTTTATATTTGCTCTTTTGATGTCTCGTGATACTGGATGGACAATGGGGCATAGCTCTCCTACATGGAACAGGACAGACACAGTTCTAAACGTTACAAAAGGGTATGAGACAACGGAAAGCGTAAAAGATTTGAATGCCTATCCACTTGTGAACCCTACAGGTGTTGTTATTGTGGATGATATAGACAACAATGGCACTCCTATACAGGTAATGACTTTCGTTGGAAATGCTTTGGTGGGTATTTCTTCTGAAATTGACAAAACGAAGCTCCTTCCTATTTCAGAAAATCTTTCTTATCAGATTTCTTTTAAGGTTAAAACATCTTCCACAAGCAACCAAAATTTGAAATTCGGTGTGGAAGTGTTTAACGAAGCCGTTCAACCTATGATATGTAAGGAATCTTATGGAAGTGCAGAGAGCAACAATTTTGTTTCCGGCAGTAAAGGAATCCTGGAACTTCCTGTAGCTGGAGTGTATTATGAATGCCGGGCAATTCTATCAAAAAAGAACAGGACATACGCAAAGCAGTTAGAGCTTAATTTCCCGAAAGGGAGAGGACTTCAAATGAAAGACGGAATGAAATTCTTGTCATTAAGTCTTACACAAGACAGGTCAAATTCTTCCGCTTCCGTGTATATTTATGATATAAAGATAAAGCCACTTTTCCTTCCATTCTATCAAGGTAATTTAGGGGAAAAGGATGTGATAGCCGCTTATTATCTTAATAATTCCCTTACAAGCGAGGAAGGAGTAAAAGGATTTACAGAAGATTACCTTGTTACCTACAAAAACATAATGGGTAGTGAGGATATTCAGCCTTTGAAAGAGAAGAATGTTATTTTCAAAGTATTGTCGGATAGGGGAGCTTACATAGAAGGAGCTTCTATTGCCATTTTAGGCAAACGTCTTGTGACGGACAGAAACGGGGAAGCATCTATTGTACTTTATCCTGGTGATTATTCTATTGATGTGGAGAAGTCTTTGTTCATGAATATAGAAGATAGATTGTTTCAGGTATTGGAAGACGATGAAGAAACGCAGGTGGAATATATTCAAATGCAAGGAGATGTGTATGAAAGAAAAGTCACGTTCGTTGTAAGGGACGAAAATGAAAGACCTATACAAAATGCCCTTGTTACTTTTAATGGTGAATTTAAATATACGGATTCTTCCGGTAATGCCATATTTATGGCTTTTCCTGGTTTATACCCTTATACTGTAAGCAAGACGGATTATTATACCATAAGTAAGAACATCAATGTACAAGACGATCAATCCGAACCTGTAACGCTTATATTGATACCAAGATATACGGTTACATTTACGGTGACAAATTCATCTACTGGCGCAGTGGAAGGTGCAAATGTGACACTTACCGCAAAGGACAGATTGGCAACAGAGGATACTGTCGCTTATTCGGAAAGCAAAAGAACGGGCACGAATGGGAAAGTGACATTCACGAATATATTGGGAGGTGATTACACTTATCTTGTTGAAAAGCAAAACTGGATTCCTGTAAATGGGGATGTTGTTGTGGACAGTAATAAGGATATACAAGTGAGCTTCAATCCTATGCCTACTTTTAACATGACGTTTACTGTAAATGATTACAACACCTTTACGGGAGAGAAAAAGCCTTTAAATGAGGCTACTGTGAAATTTGCCGGTTTGACAAAACAGACTTCTGACAATGGACAGGCTGTTTTTGAAGGAGTGTTGGGAGGAAAATATTCTTATGATGTATTTTACGACAACAATCATCAACGGGTATATGTGGAAAACTATGAGTTTTATAATAATTCGAACCTTACGATAGACTTGAAACAGCTTACCTATAAGACTACTATCAAGGTGTATGGCGCAGGAGGAACAGTCGTTGAAGGTGCGAAAGTGAAAGTAAACGATAAGGATTTTGTGCAGGAAGATTCTTCTGGTGTTGTGTTGGAACTTCCCAATGGACAATACACTGTCATAGCATCCTATGAGGAATATGAGGACAGAGAGCAGCAATTTACTGTAAATGGAAATGATCAAGTGGTGAGCATCTATATGGATCAAACCTTGTATGATCTTACATTTGTTGTAACAGAGGATAACGGTATCATTTCCAACGGTACAAGGATAACGCTTAATCAAGGAGGTGCAGGAGAACAAACAGGTCTGACTAATAACGGACAGATCAAATTCTCTGTTCCGAGAATGCGTTATGATTGGGTGGCTTCGAAGCAATATTTCAGTAACCAGACAGGGGTTGTGCAACCAAATGACCTTCCAAAGACGGTGAATGTTGCAATGCCAAGAAAAGAAACGAGAGTGCAGTTCTATGTTTATAATTCCGATACAGGGCTTCCAGTTTCAGGAGCTTCTGTAAAACCAGAAGGACTTAGTACGCAAAATACAGGGTCGGACGGTACAACGACCTTTATGATGCAGATGGGGAAAACTTACAGATATGAAGTTTCCGTTTATGACTATCAGCCTACGGAAGGTTCTGTCACAGTTAATCAGGAATCAATGCCACAACAAAGGGTAGGTGTTTCTAACAAGACTTACAGTGCTCATATTACAGTGAAATCCCGAAATGGATATAACATTAATCGAGCTTACGTAACTTATGGAGGAAAGAGTGGGTACACCAATTCACAAGGACAGCTTACACTTACTGGAATACAATCAGGGTCGTATAATGCCACTTGTACGGCAGACAATTATCAATCCCAAACGAAAAACAATATTGCAATATCGGGAGCTGACACGTATATAGATTTCACTCTTGACTATGAGCTTACGACAACTTATATTTATCTTAGAAAGGAAAATGTATTGCAACCTTATGCTTCCGTGAATATAAGAACTACCGCGCCTGACGGATCGTCTTATTACAGTGGTACAGATCAGACAAATGGAAGTGGTAGGATAACGGTTTCTTCTCCTTCTGGAGGTTATGTGTATGCTTCCGCTACGGATTCGGAATGTGTAGGGACAGGGGATGAATCAACGAACGCAGGAGGGAGCAGTATTTACCTTTATCTTTGGAAAGCTCTTATCGTTTCTTATAGCGGATCGCCTCAAACGCCATCTGTATCAAATGGCGTTTATGAAATAGTGGGGAGAGAAGTAAGGGTACAAGGCGGAAGTAGAAATACAAGTAACCCTTCTACTGTGTATGCCAATTTCAGAAATCATACAAGAGCTACTGCAATCAAACAGTGGCCCGAATCATTTTCTATTCAGGGAAGTTCTGGCACTTATAATGTGGACGCTGCCGGCGGCAACCATTCTGCCTTTAGAGGATGTACAAGTCTTTCATCGATTGCAACAAACACAATTCCTTCTATTTCAGGGGGTGTTATCTGTTGGTTTAGAGATTGCACAAGTCTTAGGTCTATTCCTTCTGGTTTGTTTACCAAAATGACAGGTAATTCTTGTGCGGGTGCTTTCTGGAGCAGTGGGGTTACAAGTCTCCCGAGTGGTCAACTTGTTCCTACTTCATGTGTTTATCATTCTTCCTTGTTTAGAAGTTGTAAGGGTTTGACTTCATGCGTTGGCAATGGTACTTTTGGAAGGGGAGGTGGCACAGAAGATTTCCATGCTGTATTTTTTGAATGTACGGCTTTGAAAAATACAGGAGGTCAATCAGCTACAAGTTCTCCATTTAGCAATTCAACGAATGCACAGTATATGCAATATACATTTCAAGGCTGCACAGCCATAACCGAGCTTCCGGTATTATGGTTCAGATATTGCACAAACATTGTTTCTTTTGTTGGTTGCTTTGTCGGTTGTACAAGTCTTGTCGACGGCTGGTCTACCGCTATGTTTTCTTACTCTTCGAAGGCAACAAATATGCAGTCATTGTTTGAGGGTTGTACTTATTTGTCTATTCCTTATGGACAGGGACTTCCGTCAAGTGTAACAAACGCTTCAAGAATGTTTGCGAATTGTAGGAATTTATCTGATATATCTTCTTTTGATATGAAGAATGGAAAGTTGCAGAATGCAGAAAGTATGTTTGAGAACACGGGTGTGAAACAAATTCCCGCTAAGTTCTTTAATGATCTTACGACACTTACTAATCTTAGGAGATGCTTTGCAGGATGCACGTCACTCACTTCTTTTGGAAGAACAGGGAATTATGTAGGACAACCAGGAACATCTGCACGACCTGTGAATGTGGATATAGGAAATCAGTTTAATAATACCAATTTTGAGAATATCAGCGGTAATTTGAATTGTACTGAAATGTTTGCAAACTGTACAAATCTTTCTTTAGGAACAGAACAGACCTATGCAGTTTCTTATACATCTTTTTATGATCGTTCTGTTGCAGGGGTAGGAAAAGTTAATATGGACAGAATGTTTTATGGTTGTTCGAAACTTGGAACTGTTCCTGTTATTCAAATCCTTACAGGATCGTCTAATTATGTGAAGATAACGGAATCTGGGAACAATAATGTAACAAGTCATAGTCAGACTTTTACAGGCACAAATTGCGAGGGTGTTCCAAGTGGATGGAAATAAGTTGAAAATTTGTTTATTTCATTTTGCTATTTATATTTGTATCATAAATATCAGATAAATGAGGTTAGTAGAAAGACATATTATAAAAGATAACAGATTTGAAGATATTTGCCTCAAATCTGGATTGTTGTATAACTATGTTCTCTATTTGGTTAGACAAGGTATCTTCAATAAAGAATATCTGAAAGAATATGATCTTTCTACTAAACTTGGGAGAGAAAATCAGTTTGATTTTAGAAATTTGCCTTGCAATGTTTCTCAACAAGTAGTCGGACAAGTGTTCAAGTCTATCAATTCTTGGATAAAGCTGAAAAAGGATTTTGAAAAGAATCCAGCTAAATATAACAACTGTAGACCTCATCTTCCTTCTTATAAGAAAGGAAAGAAACAGAATATGGTAGTTTTTACAACAAATACTTGTAGAGTTAAAGAGGGATATATTTACTTCGTTAAAAATATAATTCAACCAATCAAAACCAAAATAGGAGACGGTAAATTATGTCAAGTTAGAATTATACCACAGGCTACTTGTTATGTAGTTGAAGTGATTTACGAAAAGAAAGAACAGGATTTGAATTTAAACAAAGATAATGTTCTTTCGATTGATTTGGGATTGAATAATTTATGTTCATGTATTAACAATGTAGAAAAACAACCTTTCATTGTAAACGGACGAATTATGAAATCTTTTAATCAGTGGTACAATAAGAGAAAAGCTAAATTAATGTCTTTTGCAGGAGATAAAGGAACTTCAAAAAGACTTAGACAACTTAACAATTATAGGAATTTTTGGATAGAGGATCATATTCATAAGGTTAGTAGATTTGTTATAAACTATTGTGTTGACAATAATATCGGTAGTCTTGTAGTAGGACTGAACAAAGGATGGAAGCAAGAAATTAATCTTGGAAAGAAAACAAATCAGAAGTTTGTAGAAATTCCTTTTTCAAGACTTATAGATAAAATCTCCTATAAATGTAAATTAGTTGGAATTAGTTTTTATCTTAGCGAAGAATCCTATACATCAAAAGTTGATCATTTGGCTTTTGAAGAATTAGGAAAACATGATGTTTACTTGGGTAAAAGAAAGCAACGTGGATTGTTTCAAAGTTCTGTAAATAAACTGATTAACGCAGATATAAATGGAGCTATTGGAATTGGAAGAAAAGTATTCGGTGATTCTTACGTAAGTAGGATAATCGATAGTGGATTAGCGTTTAACCCTATCAAGGTAAACATTTCATAATGTGAATTTGATAAATGAAATTTTAAATTTTAATAACGTGAGCAAGTTAAATGTTAGCAGAAATGTTTTTTTAGAGAAAGAAGAACTTTCAAATATGATTTCTTTCTTTGCTACAGCACCGCTTATGAAGGCGGTGCTACAGGCATCTTATTCCTTTGGGATGATTACGAATGACCCGTCTAAGATCAATCCTAATACAGTCAATAAACCGGAAGAAAACGAAAATCTTGTAGAACCTTTTAAAGTGGAAACAGGAACAAACTCTGGCACTATTAAGGTACTTCCTGGGATGGCTCTTACCAGTGCCGGGAACTTTATAGATATCAATGTAGAAGACAACATCGTTGTGCCGAATGACAGCAATTTCTATTGGGTGAAGATTGCTTACAAAACAAGAAATTACGAAAAGGGGTATGTAAGCGTAAACTCACAAGGTATTGTGTCTGGTTCGGTTGATTTTTCAGGCAAGGTGAGAGGGCAGTCTTCGTCAACTCCTATTTCTATTAGGTTTGAAAAACAAGACGGTTCTGTTCCACTTAACAATGGGGTTTATCAGATCGTAAATGTGATTGATAGTCAGAACTTGTTACTTACATCTGCTTCTACTTTTGTTGCAGAATCCAATCTTCGGGTAATTGTGTTGGGTACACTTCCTTTGGGAGGCGTTTTGACACAAGAACAAAGAGATGGTTTGTACACTTATGACGATTATGTTATTTCTTTAGTACCGGAAGTAAGTCTTTCCACACCTCCTGAAAAAGAAGTAGATGAATATTACATTGCACGTGTTCAAAATTCAGGTGGATCGGTATCGGTTTACAACGAAGTGAAAAGTGAGTATTGGTCGCTGGGAAATATTTTTATGTCAACTTCCAAATAACAAGGATATGTTAAGGTTTTATTACACGACAAGCGCAGGGTACAATAATCAACAAACTAAGATTTCCGATTCTTTGGGCGGGTACAAATCATCCACCCCTGTACCCAATGACATGTTTAGCAATTTATTTGATGAAATAAGCCTTAATTTGGCTTCAAATCCTCGTGAGCAATACATTGCACTTATTCTGAAAAATGAGGGCGCAGAAACGCTTAAAAACGTCAATATGTGGTTTTCTGCCGTAACGGAGAATCCGTATGGTAAAGTCATGGTAGGAGCAATAGGAATGAACAAGGATGAAAACGATAATCCGGTTACACCAAGGACATCTTCTATTTATGAGAAGCCCTATTGGATTCAATTTTATGATGCAACAGAAGACGATAAAGTTACATTGGGTGACATTGAATCGGATGCTGAAATTTGTTTGTGGTTCTCACGGGTACTTGATGGAAAAATTATTCGAGAAGACTATAACAATGTGGCAGAGAGAGATACGAACACCCAAAACCGCTATAAGAAGGTTGAAAAAGAGACCGATGAGATTTTTAACATTAATTTGGTTTGGGAATAGTTACAAAAGTTGTAGTTTTGTCAGCGAGACAGGGGAACAAAAACTTCCCCTTCTTTTATCACTTAAAATATACAACTTTTGTATGCAATGATTTTATAATCTAATTTCGACAGCAATGACAAGACGAGAAGAATTTGAAACGATTTATGAATACTTACAGGGGAAACTGACAAACAACCCGAAGTATGAGTTTCATGCAAAAAGAAAGGACAGGGAAAGGATAAAAGATTTTCTTGAAAATGAAATAGTGGGGAATCTTTGGAACTATCTTACTTTTCAATTTAATAGGCAGGTTTTTATTTTGTCGGTGTCGAAATTGAGTATTATTCCTCTTCCTAATGTGATAGGGAAAGCAGCTATTGAAAGATGGAGAAAACGAACACAAAAGGATATGTGGTTTACCTCTAAATTCGTTATGGAATACGACCTTAGAAACCCTATCCAGAAAGAAGAAGCCTTGTCTGATTCCTATTTGGATAAAGAAAGACAGCTTTATTTTGATTCTCCGAGAGGATACATCCTTTGTGAAAGCTATGATGGGTTTTTGTATCATGAAAAGAAATGCAAAGGATGCAGGTATATAAAATTGTGTGAAGAAAAATATAAGGACAGATGAGAAAAAGAAGAAAGGAACTTGAAGTTAAAATTGTCCCTTGTTTTTACGATACGAAAAGAGCAGAGCTTTTGATCGTAAGGTACGGATGGTTTGGAAACCCTAAGTTTGTAAGGAGTTTCGGGTTTATCTATCTTTCGAGTAAGGAAAGTGAGAAAAAGATGGACTATGTGTGTGAATTAATAGATAGGTTTAACAGAATACAAAGTTTAAATTGTTATGGAAGAAAAAGTAATGTATGACGTGCGTTCAGCACTTATGACAGGTGAAATTAAAGAAGTAAAAAAATGGGAAACAACTACTTTCAGAGGTCTGGAGTATATCATCCCGGAAGGAGAACGTGAAATGGCTAAAATTGGCAGAGATGTGTTTTTCACAAAAGAAGAAGCAAAGAAAGCTATTAACGCAACGGTTGATAAGAGAGTTCAGTATCTTGAAAATCAGATTGAAAGAATTAAAAGCTATAAGTTTGAGTAACGTGCTGAAAAAGAAGGAGAAATACGAATATCGTCCTTGTAAAAGATGTGGCGAAAACCATTACATCTACAATAGAATGAAGTGGCTCTGTAAAGATTGTGACACAGAAACAACCAAAGAACGTAGAGGTGACCTTCAATCCTTATTTACGGAGATATGGCAGGAAAGACCTCATGTTTGTGTAAAATGTGGAAAGCCTTTGGGGGATGAACCAAAAGCTATTTTCTTTTCGCATATCAGATCAAGAGGAGCAAGACCGGATTTGAAGCTGGATAAGAACAATATCGAACTTCTTTGTTCCGCTTGTCACAGATTACATGAATTTAACGAAAGGGAAATCGTATGAAAAAGATTCTTGTATTGACGGTATTGTCGTTTATTCCCCTTCTTGTTTCTGACGCAAAAGTTCTTTCCACTACGAAAGAAGATAGAGATAAGGTTGTATGGGAAAGGTTGGTTCATGCCATTTGCATGGTTGAATCCGGTTGCGATGATAAAGCGAAAAACAAGGTAAGCTCCGCTTCTGGTAGGTTTCAGATGTTGAAGGTTTATGTGGACGAAGTGAACCGGATAAAAGGGAGACATCTCTATTCCTATAAAGACAGATTTGATCCTGTAAAGTCAAGAGAAATGTTTGAAATATACCAATCCCACCACAACCCTACCAAAGATATAGACAAGGCGATCGTTTTCCACAGAGGAAAGAAAGTCAAGTCTTATATTAGGAAAGTAAAACAGGAAATGTATAATCTTTAATTTTTAATGCTATGACAGTATGCTGGACAGAAGGATGCTATTACTTTGAAGGCGAAGTGATCAGTTCCTACCAAGTGGAAGATGGCACTATGCTGGTAGTGGAAACGCAGAACGGACGAACAAGGGAAGTTCTTAGAGAAAATGATCATTTAATTGAGTTGGATGTATGCGAATAGATGAAAACATGGAGGTATTACTTCAATCCGTTGCAAATTTATTCGGGGATTTGAAACTGAACGTTCTGAAAGGAAAGTTGGAAGATGTAATAGCACTTCAAGATACGGAAAGTATTGCTGACTTTACCGAAGAATGTGTTAAGTGGTCAGAAAAAGAATATACGAAAAAACAGCGTATGTTTGTGTTTTCTGATGGGAAATTGGCTTTAACAAGGATATTTATTGTTTCAGCAGAAATGGATTACACGGACGAAGGCGTACCGGAAATAATCATAAATAGAATGCCGGACGATGTAACGTTAAAGGATAATCCTTACAAGAACATTCACGTCCGATACGAAAACGAGGAAAATTGTTCCCGTGATTTCGATAGATTGAAATTAGTGTTGAATTAATAATCTATGGCTAAGGAAGTTATAGTAAAGAATTTAAATCTTGTTGGAATGACAGATTATTTCAATGAGCATTACAAAAAGAAAGATGGTGGAAAGTTTTCATACTGGAACATCAGAGCTTATGCGGTAATGGGCAAAGTCCCTTCCTATTTAGGAGAAGGATTAAGTATTGTTCCTTGTGTGCCGATAGGAAGCAATGTAAGGTTATGGAAACTTGTAAGAGAAACAAAATAAAAATGAGATGAAGATATATGTAAGTTTGCCTATTTCTGGGCATGATATAAAAGAAACGAAAGAATACGTAGAAAAGGTTAAGAAGTTTCTTGAAGAAAAGGGTGATGAAATTGTTACTCCTTTTGATACTTGTAATGAAGAAGGTAAGTCTTATTCCTATTATATGGGTAGGAGCATTGAAGCACTTTTAGAATGTGATGCTGTTTTCTTTGTACCAAATTGGCAGGAATCAAAAGGCTGTATGGCTGAATTTGAGTTGGCAAGAATTTATGAAAAGAAAATTTTAATGTAAAGAAAATGAAAAGTTCGAGTAAGTATTTGATATGCTATGACAATGAAACCGGAGGACTTCCTTCGAAAGACAAACCGGCTTTTGATGCGATTCCTCTTATAGAAATTGCGTTTGCAATCATAGATATGGAGAAATTGGAAATATGCGAAGAAGTATCTATGATCCTTCCGCGTGACTATAAAGAAGGTCTTTCCTATTCAGCGGAAGCGGAAGCTGTGCATGGTATCACTGAATCTATCCAGAATGAAAAGGCAATTTCGTTAAAAGAGGCTTACAAAAAGTGTCTGGATATTTTCAAAAGATACAAAAACCCGCGCCAACTATGTACTCTTTGCGGTCACAACATAGTAGGGTTTGACAACCCTTTCTTGGAGAACTTCTTTAAGTTCATGGGAGATGATCTAAGCAAGTATGTAAAATTTTCGTTGGATACGATGCAATTGGCTCACATGGCTTATGGAGAGGTTGAAAACTATCAACTGCATACCATTTGCGACAAAGAAGGCATTGATTTGGTGAACGCCCATCGTGCCGGTGATGATACCTATGCGAACGCACTGCTTATGATAAATTTCGTAAAGAAACTTCGAGGGGAAGGAACAGCTACCGAACAAGACGGTATGACAGTCAAGAATCCTTTCCGAGAAAAATTTGCTTTGTAAAGCATGGCGATAGTATATAATTCAAAAGGTGGGGTTCTGACCGATTTGCAAGCAAAAAGGTTGTTTACTACTGTGGACGATATAATAGACAGACTACCTTCTCCTACTATATCCCAACTCTTTTCGGGTGGGTATAAAAGGGATATGGACAAGATGCTTGAAACTATTATAGATCAGACAGAGTATGCAATGAATTTTGGACGGTCTCTCGATACCGAAAAATTGGGATATGTGGACAACCTGTTTGCGTCAATGGATGAAAACCTAAGAATCCTTTCGTACAATTATTTCAATGCGACTGTCCTTTCCAATTTCAATTTAGGATGGAGAAATTTGGAATGGGGGAACCTTACGCAGCTCTTTCCTTGGAGCAGTTACCTGTGCGCCCGAGGAGCAGGCAAATGTCTATGTATCAACACTTTAGTTGTTATGGCGGATGGCTCTTTGAAGAAGGTACAGGACATAAAAGTAGGTGACAAAGTAATGGGACAGGACTTCAAACCTCGAAAAGTCTTAGAGCTTCACAGAGGAAGATGTCCTATGTATGAAGTAAGGCAAATAGGTGGTATGGATTATACCGTAAGCGAAGGACACCTGCTTTGCCTATCCGATAGGAGCATTGTTCCTGTAGAAGTGGCGGAAATGAACCTTAGAAAGGGTTTTTCTTATAAAGGTTATAGGTCTACTAAGAACGGACTAAGAGAGACGGAAATTTATGTGTCTTTGGTTGGTGAAGATGACTATTACGGTTTTACCTGTGATGGTGACCATAAGTTCCTATTAGAAGATGGTACGGTTTGTCATAACAGCTATATGTGGTGTTATTCCTTTCCTTTGTGGCGATTGTATTCTTACACGAGACCTATGCTCTATGGAGGTGATACGGTTGACAACAAGAACCGGAAAGAGACGGCTATGATCACAAACACTATGACACTTGCAAAGGTGCATGTGAACAAGATCATAGAAGAAATCACTACTAACGATATTTTAAAAGAAAAACTTGATCCGAATGGAAAGGCGAAATTAGGTGAAACAGCAATAGAAGGTGAGAACGGTGCTATACTTCATGTCCGTGGTAAGGACGGGTTTATTCGTGGTCTGCACGTTGGTGCAGCAATCATAGACGATATGCCGGACGAAAGTTCTTTGTATAGTGATGAACAAAGGGAAAAGCTGAAGGAAGTCTTTAGGGGTACAATTACACCTATTGTAGAACCATACGGGTATTTGATTGTATCCGGTACACCTTATTCAACTGCTCCGAATGAACTGTACAATGTGATAAAAGGTGATAAACGTTTCTATTCGTTTGAATACCCTATTGTTTTCCCGGACGGTAGACCACTTGCACCGGATAGATACACCTTTGAGGATATAAAAGCAAAAAGGACAGAGCTTGGTTCTATTGTATTTGCTCGTGAGTATTTGGTTATCCCTATTTCAGACAATTCAACGATATTTCCTTATGAGTATCTAAGAAGATCGACTGTAGGGATGGACAAGGTTTCTTTTGCTGATAGTATAGAATTTTTCCCGTTTGAACTTCAAAGGGTAGTGGTAGGATGTGACTTTGCTGTATCCGGTAATATTGGTGCTGACTATACTGTCTATTCTGTTTGGGGTATTGACTATTCGAACAACTTCTATCTGATAAACTATTTCCGTGCAAAAGGAATGTCCCATAATGAGCAGGTGGACAAGATCGTTCTTTTCAACCGTCTGTACAAGCCGGACAAGATAGTATGCGAGGCAAACGGTTTCCAAGGGATCTTGTCTGCACTTGCAAGAGAAAGGGGTCTTTCCAATATCGAGCAGTTTACAACAACAGAAGGGAACAAGAAAGACCTCTATTCCGGTCTTCCGTCTTTGTCTGCCATGTTTGAAAGAGGACAGATTAAAGTTCCATACAAGGAAGGGGACACAAGACAAAAGGTAGAGTTGATGTTCAGTGAGTTTGCGTCCGTTACTTTCAGAAGCGATAAAGGGAAATTGGAAGCGAGTTCGGGACACGATGACATTGTGATGAGTAGCTGGCTCAGTATCAATACTTTACGTGAAGAAAACGGATCAGGTAATAATTTTAGTATAAACATGATATAAACAAATATATAGATCATGGGCAAACTGAATCCCGGCTTCATGGCGGAAATCTTTAAATTGATGTTTTCCGATGAAGTCATAATGCGTATAGCTTCGGAATATTTGAAATATGAATTGATTCCTAAAGAATGGGTAGGTTATAAATTCATTCTTAGGGAAGCGATCATACAATATACAGAAAAGAACAAGCTACCTTCTATCGGTGCTATTTGTCAGAAATTATGTGACGAGGATGTCGTGCAGCTCGCTGCAAAGGAAATAAAGAAGGCGGCTTTGATAGACAGGGAAATTGCAATAGACCAATTGCAGTCTTTTGTCAAGGAAACGGAATTTGAACTTCTTTCAAGGAAAGTGCATGACTTGTATGAAGAAGGAAAGAAGGAAGAAGCAATACGTGTCAATGCTGAAGAATCCCAAAGGATATTGGAGATGTCCTTTCGCTCCAAATCAGGGGGTTTCCAGTCTGTTTTCGGGGGTTTTCATGAACGAATGGTAGAAAGACGCATGGAAAACGATATGATTGTTGAAAAGCCTATAAAAGTACCTTTTGGAATAGATAGGTTGGATGATGTCTCTTTTGGTGGTATGGAGATGGGGGATACAACAATGTGGATAGGTCAATCGGGTAAGGGTAAGTCGACCATATTAAAATGGCATGGGTATTCTGCTGCTATTAGAGGTGTGCCGGTTCTTCATATTCAATTGGAAGGAGGGGTTAAAGCCTGTATGCAAATATATGACCAGTTATGGTCTGCTCAATCCTATTCCGATATCAAATCTGGCAATATCAGTCCAAAGGACAGAAAGAAGATAGAACAGGCTATTAAAGAAGTAAAAGAGCTTAGTTCTGACATTGAAGTGTATGGATTCAAAAAGTTCGGACAGGCTTCTATGGGGGATGTCCGGCAGCTTTGTTATGACTATTTTAATACACATGGCAAGTTCCCCGGATTGGTAATACTCGATTCTCTGGATTTGGTAAAGACCGGTATATCCAAAAAGATAGATTCTGATCCTGATCACAAGAAAGAAAAACTACAGACTTGTGCCCAGCTTTTGAAGAACTTGGCGGATGAAATAGGTGCTCCTATCATTACGGCCACACAGACAAGTGATGTCCCGTTTGAAGTATGGAACAACCCGGATAAGGTGATTGACCGTTCTTATACAGAAGGTGACAAAACGCTTGTAAAACCTTTTTCTTTTGTATTTACTTTGAATATGACAATAGAGGAAAAGGCAAACGCAACGGCTCGTATTTATGTCGACAAGCTCCGTGATTACAAGGAAAGTCAAGAAGTGATTACGATTGCTACCAATTACGACAAAAGACGTTTCTATCACAGGGGGCGAACGATGGAGATGTACAATCAAATTTCTGAAAGGAAAGAGATAAAGAAACAGGCACGTAAGAAAAAGACGGAAGCAGACAAAATGGAAAGTATTTAGGATCATGATTAGGATAGATGAAGAAGAAGTAAAGGCAGCGATTGGACTTCGCATATTCGGTTCGCAGGGGTGGCTCTCCAATAAAAACATGGATTGTCCCTATTGTGGAAAATCGAAGAAATGGGGTGTTCTTTTGAATCCTCACGGCGGTGTGTTTCACTGTTGGAAATGCGGTAGCAAAAAACCGTTGAAGGATTTTCTGGACAAGGTGGGGAGAAAAGACCTTATCCGAATGGAATACCAAAATTCATTAAGTGTAAAACTTACACCTTTGAAAGATGAAGAAGAAGAAAATGGTGAAAACGAAGAACTGCCGGAGGTAAAACTTCCCCTTCGTCTTGAAAGACTGAAATCCGATCCTTATTTAGACGAAAGAGGGTTTAGAGCATATCACTATGCACTTTTTGAACCCTCTGAAACCAAATCTATTTTAGAAAAGGATTTGAAAAATTACATCATCTTCAAAATGAAGATGGACGATAAGCTGGTAGGGTGGCTTGGCAGAAGCAGGTATTCCAAAGAGTGGCATAAAAGAGATTTGGAAAGGGCAAAGGAAACAGGTACTAAGCCGCATTTACGATACGAAAACAGTATAGGCACGAACTTTACAAAAATATTAGGTGGTTACAATGAGCTTTCTCCTACTGTAAAGGATGTGATAATAGTGGAAGGATTGTTTGACAAAGTAGGCATAGACAATCTTTTGAGACTTTGGGATTGCAGGGACTTGAAATGCGTGTTCACCTTCGGGAACAGTATAAGTAAAGAACAAATATCCTATTTAGAAAGAAAAGGGATAGAGAATGTGATTCTGATGTATGATGATGCAACTGTCGAGGAATCCAAAAGTGCAGGGTTGATGCTTGCAAAGTCATTTAATACCAAGATAGCTTATCTTTACAGACCCGGTATTGATCCCAGTGATATGGATATTGATTATCTGGAAGAAGTTTTGGATAACTTGTACGATCCTATCAATTTTTACGTGTCAAAAATCAAGAGAATGTGGTAGGTTATTCCTACTTTTGTTGAAAATCACAAATCATAAAATCAAATGGACAGAAGCAGAGAATTATCGATAGACGAATATTTGAAAGTGCTCCAATTGGAATACTTTACCCACAAGGTAAGAAGCCTTATTTTTGATAAGCCCGAATTTGTCAAGATGGCAAATGATATCGCAGAGTTTAAAAAGGAACGGATCGAGTTGTTGGCAAAAAGACATTTTAAACGGTCTATTTTCTTTTCGGTGGAAGAATATTTTTCTTTTTATGAGAAAGAGTTCTTGAATCCTACCGGTATTCCCAATTTCCAGTATTCCACCAATGAACAGAAAAGAAACTCGCAGTGGTTTTGGGATATGATCTATTTGCTTGGAAAGGATCAGATTGTTATTTATGACGACAAGGAGTATCGGATTTTGAAGAACGATATAAAGAATCAAACGGTCACTATCAAAGTGAACGGAAAGAAAAAAGATGTGGAATATTCGAACATCAAAATAAAAAGACTTATCATGTGTTTTGATGGTAAGTTGTTGTAAATCAATTAATTTAAATTTCGTATTATGACTTTTAAAGAGTATGAAGCGCACGCGGCTTCAACAGCGTGTTATGCAAAAGAGGTAGCTATCCCGTATGTAGTAATGGGACTTACCAATGAATTGGCAGAAGTTTTTGAAAAGGTGGACAATGCTGCCGAAGCAAAGGAAATCATGAAAGAAGTAGGAGACGTCCTTTGGTATGTTGCAATGACAAGACAGGAATTGGATTTAGCTGCATTGGAGTTTCCCGAAGAATTGCGCAGATTGGACGATACGGATGTGTACAGATTAAGTCCCTCCTATTTGCTCCAACAGGTAGGTATCATTAACGGTCAAGTGAAGAAATACTTCCGGGATGATGATTACAGCAAACCTTTCCCCGAAAAGAGAAAAGAACTTTGTCATACGGCGTTGGAACAGATTCTTGTAGGGTTACAGAATCTTGTTACTTACATTGAAGGAAAGGAATTGAACCAATCTTTGGTATCCATTGCAAAGCAGAATGTGGAAAAGCTGGCAAAGAGAAAGGCAGAGAACAAAATTCACGGTGACGGAGATAATCGGTAATGGTTAGGGCTATAACTTTTTTGGGAGCTTCGTGTGTCGGAAAAACTTCTGTGTTTGAGCTTTTAAAGAAAGACAGATCGTTTGACCGGTTCGACAAAATAGATAGCATAACAAGACAGTTAGTAAAGGAAGGGAAGATAGAACCTTCCTTTACTTCTGTTCAAAATCAAAAACTGATTTTTGATAAGTATGCGGAACTATTAAACACAGATTGCTATGTTTCCGATAGAAGCATAATAGATGTGCATACGTTTACGAAAACAATTCCTGCTTCTATTCAAAGAGACGCAGAATTGAAAAGACAATTGGATTTTATAAACGTTAGTGAATATTTTCTTCCTATTATTTTTTATTTCCCTATTTATTGGGATGTAGAAAATGATGGGGAAAGAATGGCAGATGCAGAGAGAAGAAAATGTTGGGATGTAGAAATAAGGAAGTTTTTGATAGAAAGAAAATTGCCTTATGAAGTGATACCAAACGATACCCCTTTTAACCGATTGAAGTTTATCAAAAGTGTTTTGAATACACGAATAAACTTAGGTTAAATGTAGGGTTAAGGATTGTAAAAACATACAATAATTGCATACAAAAGTTGTATGTTTGTCTGTGAAAACGAAAAGAAGAAAAATACGATGGATCGACTTTTAAATGAGTTGGAAGAATATTTTTCTTCCAATACTATACAACACTCTCTCGATAAGGAAAATTACACTGTTTCCTTTGAGGGGAAATCATACGAAGTTTTTGAACCTAACGAAGATGGATATTTCTTTTCAGAGGATTTTCGTTGGGATTGTGAACGCACCGAAGAAGATGGTTACATCTTTCGTCTTGGTGGTGTATGGTACACATTGGACAAAGGGAAGGAAAACGAGCCTAAACTTAATCGGGTAAAATGGAGAGGACAAAGTGAAATGGCAGGTCTTTCTACTAATTTCTTGGGAGTACATGGATCGTTTGAACTTTTGAATGGTACAGGGTTATACCCGGATTGGGCAAAGAAAGCCAAATTCTTAGGAATAGAAAGATTGGGGATTGTTGAAAAAGCAACTTTGGCAGGTGCACTCAAATTTCAAAACGCTTGCAAGGCAGAAGGAATCATCCCTGTGTTTGGTCTGGAAGTCCCAGTAAAGGATGAAAAGAAGGATATCGTCTATACTTACAAAATCTACACAAAGAATGAAAAAGGCTGGCAGCATTTACTTGCATTAAACAAGGTTTTGAATTGTGACGATAGTGGAAAGTTTGTTTCCCCCAAAGACATGTCGGAACACGTTTCAGATGTGTATATCGTATTTGACCCGAAAACGATACAGTTTGAAGATGTCCCTATTCTTTTAAGAAGCAAACCTAATGTGTTTTGGCAGGTTGATACTGTGGAATACACAAAAAATGATAGGGACACTTCCTACTTGATGAACTTTGAAAAGTTCTATAAGTCCAAAATGAAGCCCGTAGCCATTTTTGATGCTTACTACATTGAGCCGGAATACGCTATACTTCGGGAAGTCGTAAATAAGATTGACGGGAAAGTAAACTACAAATCCGGTAATCAATATTTCAAAGATGAAGCGACTTATATGGAAGAACTTCTTTCTTTATTTGGGGATAGTGAAAAGGGAGAGGAATTTTATATGATAGCAAGAAGCAATGCTGATATGATTGCGGAAAATTGCAACTTTGAAATTCCTACTGACAGCCGGCATCTTCCCCGTTATGAAATGACAACAGAAGAAAAGAAAAAATACGCTTCCAATGAAGATATGTTTGATTCTTTGATTTATGAAGGATTGGAGAACAAACCGGAGCTTTTGGAAGATTACTCGGAGGATGTGCTTGTAGAAAGAATCGAAAGAGAATCAGATGTAATCAAATATGGACAGGTTGTTGATTACTTTTTGATTTTGCGTGATATTGTCAATTGGTGCAAAAAGAATAATATCTTATTAGGTGGAGGACGCGGAAGTTCCAGTGGCTCTTTGATTTCTTATTTGTTTGGGTTAGTAAATACAAATCCATTGCACTTTGGTTTGATTTTTGAAAGGTTTTTGAATAAAGGTAGAGTTTTGTCTAGCCTTCCAGATATTGATACAGATGTGCCGGGAGAATACCGACCGGCAGTAAAACAATACATGGAAAATCGTTTTGGAGCTTCGCAAGTTTGTTCTGTAGGTACATACACTACCTTACAGATAAAACAGGCTATAAATGATGTAGGAAAGATTTATGGAGCTTCAGTTCCTACTCTTAGGAGGCTTACTAAAATGATAGAAGATGTAAAGACGGAAGAAGATTTTTTGAAACTTGCTTGCAAGAAGTCAGAAATAAATCAATTTCTGAATAAATATCCAGAAATGATGAATATTGTTTTCCTTCTTTTAGGTCAGCAAAAAGCAGCTTCTATTCATGCTTGCGCTATGATGATCTTTCCAAAAGAAAAGTCAATGTACGAATGGTGTCCGGTTAGAAAATCGGGTGATTTGATTATCAGTGAATGGGAAGGTGGAGAAATGGATGAAGCCGGTTTTTTGAAAGAAGATATTCTTGGTATTGAGCAATTGGATAAATTCACTGATATTCTGAATCTGATTGAAAAGAATACGGGTAGGAAAATCAATCTCTATTCAGATATTGAGTATGACGATCCAGAGGTTTACAGGTATTTTGCAAATGGTTGGCTTAGTGACATATTCCAGTTTTCGGCAAAGGGATTGTGTGCCTATACTCAAAAATTGAAGCCTAAAAACATGGATGATGTAGTGGCAGCACTTTCTTTGTTCCGTCCTGGGCCAATGGAAAATGGTTTTCACATGGACTACATTGCTTTGAAAAATGGAGAAAAAGAACCGGAATATCCTATTGGAGCGGAAGAAATTCTGAAAAATACTTATTCTGTGATGTGTGTTTCTTCTGAAATGGATGTGAAAACATCCAAAGGAGTAAAAAAAATAAAAGATATCTGTGTTGGCGAATATGTTCAAACCGAAGATGGTTCTTATCAAAAAGTTTTGGACAAATTTAATAATGGTATAAAAAACACTATTAAAATAGTAACTTCGTTTGGCGGAGAATTAAGAGTAACAGCAGATCATAAAATTTTAACTTCTGATGGATGGAAAGAAGCATCTAATCTAAAGAGAGGGGACTTCATTAAGGCTTATTGGATGCAAGATCAAATTCCTGTTGAAGAAGAAAACGAAGATTCTTTAAAGAATTGGATGATAGGGTTCTTTATCGCAGAAGGAAGATGTAGTAGCACTCCTTATTTTACAGTTGGAAGTATAGAGGTGGTACAATTTTTAAAATTAGTGATCGAAAAAGTTTTACCTTTTTGTTTTGTTAATGTAACAAAGCACGAAAGAATAACTGAAAATAATGTTCTTGCCTGCTCTTGGAGAGTATATGTAAAAGGAAGTAAGGGGAAAGAAAATGGATATTTTTCGTCCGGTTTTGTAAAAAATCCTTTGATAGCTTTGTTGAAAGAAGAAGGTTTGTGGGGCAAAAATTGTTACAACAAAGAATTACCAACTTCCTGTACAATTGACACATTGAGCGGTATATTGGAAGGAGATGGGGGATTGTCAAGCTCTACTCTTAATATGTGTAACGATAAATTAGTAAGACAAATCTATTATAAACTTCAATCTTATGGTATTTATTGTCATATTTCCCACAGACAAGACGGATATCCTTGTTTGAATTGGAGTGATGTTCAAAATAAATTAAGATTTAGGTTTAAATCTTCTACTCATATGAATTATTTGGGTAAAAGAGGTTTTCAAATTCCATCTAATCAATTTTTGAAAATACCAAAAGATAGGGTTGAAAATTATTGCAATTGGGAAAATTTGAATAAATCTTTGCGTCATACCAAAGCTATAAAAGCAGGAAATGTTTATAAAAATAACATTGAAGACCTTGTAAAACATTTGTTTTGGGGAAAGGTTTTGAATGTTAAAAATTATGGCGAAGAAGAAGTGTATGATTTGAAAGTAGAAAACAATCATAGTTTTGTGTGCGAAGGTTTGGTTGTTCATAACTGCTACCAAGAACAGATTATGAACATTTGCAATCAACTTGCTGACTTTGACTTAGTTACATGTGATAAAGTAAGAAAATCATTAGGTAAGAAAAAGTTAGATGTCTTGCTTCCTTTGAAAACAAAATTTATAAATGGTTATGTTGAAAGATTTGGAAGCAAAGGCGTAACCCCAAAATATGCAGAAACTCTTTGGGGACAAATGGAGGAATTTGCTAAGTATAGTTTTAATAAGTGTGTGAGCTTTAGAACTTTAGTATATGTTCTTGGGTTTGGAGAAATAACAGTTGAAAAATTGTTTTATGTTTTCCACAATCAAGAATGCAATTCTTTTATGGCAAAAAGTATGAAACAAAATGGTTCGTTGTATTTTTCCAAAATAAAAGACGTTAGGTATTCCGGCAACAGACCTGTATATGAAATTTCTCTTGTTGATGGGAAGAAGATAAGAACAACAGGAAACCATAAATTCCCTACAACAGAAGGGAAGGTATATGCAGAGTTTCTTATGGGAAAAACTTTGTTTGTTGCTAATGATAGCTCCAATGCGCAAATGGCAAATGTTATTTCTGTAAGTCTTGTAGGCAATGAAGATGTGTATGACATTGAAATGGAAGATGAAAATCACAATTTTGTTGCAAATGGAATTGTAACCTGTAACAGTCATGCTGCTGCATACGCCATTAATGCTTACAATTCTTTATGGCTGAAAGTGCATTATCCTTTGGAATTTTGGTCGGTTGCTCTGTCCCGTGCAAGTGAAGATGACTTTCCTCAATACGTCAATGAAATGCAGCAGACAGAAGGGATCGAAATCAAACCTGTAAATATCAATAAGTCTGATATAAACATTGTGGCGGACAAAAAAGATAATAGTATCTATTGGGCGATCAATGCAACAAAGCAAGTAGGAGAAAAGGCACAGAATCAGATTATGGAAGAACGCTCCAAAAACGGGGAGTATTTTTCTTTGGCTGAATTTATTGATCGTCATACATTCAAAGGATCGGCAGTGAACAAATCCGTTATTGAAAATCTTATCTATTCCGGTGCGTTCGATACGATGGATGAAACAAGGGAATTTTCCAATATCTTTTCTGCAAGGGAGTTCATGCTTGGAAAGTATCGGGAAAAGAATAAGATCAAAATCGACAAAGAGAAGGATGAATATTTTCTTGCTTTTGAAAAGAAAAAGATTGCAAAGGATTGGTGGTGGCTTTTACAACAAAAGAACAAGTCCGGTTTTGCTTTCTTTGACTACGAAGGATTGGTAAGGGAATACCTAAAACCAAAAGTTAGAAACGGGGTTTTTTACAATGTGGAAGATTTGCAAAACTATGACGGATCGACCTATGAAATGGTTATGGTAGGTGGTTATGTTTTGGAAGTGGAAGAAAGAGAAGGAAAGAAAGGGCGGTTTGCCAATCTTTTGCTTGAAAGCAATTACAAATTCCTTCGTGTGGTTATTTTCCCGGACGATTACGAGGAGAACGCAGACTTCTTCCTATCCTCAAAGAAAAGCATTCTCCTACTAAGCGGAAAAGCTAACTTTGACAAGTTTAAAGAAGAATATGTATTGCAAGTAAACAGTAACAGTAAATTCATAAAACTTGGGGTATGAAACTGGTAAGAAATATAGGAGATAAAGCGATAGTCTTGCTCTCCAATGATTTGAAAAACGAATTGGACATGGATGCGGTGACTTCCATAGACCATGCAAATTTGTATGGGGAAATCGCCACTTGTTCCGTCCTGTTGAACAAAGTAGGGCTTCTTAGAGCACAAGCAGAATCAGAGTATGAATCTGCAAAAGTGGAATTTAATGTCTATAAAGCACAACTTGCTACACAGATAAGACGTGAATCTATTGTAAACGGTGGAAAGGTTAAAGTGGAAGACATAGGACTTGTGAAACTTACGGAAAGTTCTTTGGATGATATTTTGACAATCAATCCAGAGCTACATGCCATGCAAAAGGATTTGGTCAAAAAGAAAAAGCATTTGGCAGAAATAGACAGTCTCTATTGGGCGTTGCAGTCAAAGGACAAAAAGTTGACGGGACTTGTCCCGAAGGTAACACCGGAAGAATTTCTGGACAATTTGGTAGAAGGTGAAATCAATACATTTTTAATCATAAAAGAGAAAGAATAATATGGAAATCAAACTAACGGAAGAGTTTAAAATCGTTCAATGTACGAATGCACCATTTCTATGGGATTTGTACAGAATCAGAACAGCAAAGGAAACGGGCAAGCAGTATGAAACGGCAGAAGCCTATGGTATAGACTTAAAAGGAATTGCCGAAAGAGTACCCTATTTTGAGACAGAAGACAAGGCAAATAAACCTGTTTCTTTTAAAGAATTTGTGGGTATGTTTGAAAAAGAACAAAAGCAGATTATTGAAGCGTTTTTAAACAGGTAAAAGAGAAATAACGATTTATTTATCAATCAATTAAATTAAAAAGAATTATGAAATTTGACAAATCGAAATTCAAGAAGCAATCAATTGAAGATGTAGAAGCAGAAGTAAAACAGGCTGAAAAGACAATGTACAAAGGTAGTAAGAGCTATACAGGCTTTGCTACTGTTCAGAAAGGAAAGAACGTATTTCGTGTCGTTCCAGCAATGGGAAAGGCTTATGTAGCTTGTAAGATGTCCAAATTGCGTGTAGAAGTTCCTACTTATGATGCGAACGGTAAGGTGACCGGCAAAGAGGTAAAAGACAAGAATGTTTTCTGCGCCGACATTCACGGAAAGAATCTTTTGAAAGGGAAAGACCCTATTGTCCTGTATTGCGACTATGTGAGAAAAAAGGCTTCCGAAGAATACCAGGACGATACAGAACGCAGAAAATTCCTTAACCCTATTATGGGATACAAGAAAGGAAACAAATTCGTATGGGGTATCAATCCGTCTTTGGCGTATGTCTGCTATGTGTACCAAGGAACAAAAGACTTTGCCCGTTTGCAATTGTACGGAACATGGATGAACCGCATAAAGGAAATTTCGGTTGAAATGTCGGATGATGAAACGGTTTCTTTCGATATTTTCTCTCAATTGGAAGGAGCATATCCTCTTGTGATCACAATGGGAGAAGACGATAAAGGAAAGAAAACCTACTCTTTGTCTGCCGGTATTCCGAAAAAAGGACAAACTTGGGATGAGTTCTTTGAAGAAACTGTTATTCCTGATGAAGATATGGAGTATTTCTTGAATGAAGTTCCTACGCTGGAAGAAATCTACAAGGATGTTTATTCACAGAAAGATTTCAATATGGCTCTTGACGGGTTGAAGCGTTTTGACGAAGAAAACGGATACGATATTTTTGCTGATGATGGCTTCCTTACTGAAATAGAGGAGATGGCTGCATTGATCCCGGAAGAGGGTAGCAAAGACGATGAGGGGGAAGATGAAGCTCCCAAAAAGACAAAATCCACTTCTAAGTCAAAGAAAGCGGAAGAACCGGAAAACGAAGATGAGGAAGAAGAAAAATCTGCTCCGAGAAAGAATCCGGCAAGTGCACCGGCAAAAGAAAAAGCAGCAAAAGTCGCTTCCTACCCTCCCCTTTCAAAGATGAAAAAGTTCTTGGAAGACTATATTGGAGAAGAGTACCCGGAAGCTGAATTGCCGGACGATCTGACAATAGCAGAGGTTCGTTCTTGGTATGATTTGGCACAAGCTGGAGAGGCACTTCCTTTCCCGGAAGAAGATGAAACTTCCACAGAAACGGCATCTGAACCGGAATCGGACGATGAACCGGAAAATGAGGAAGAACCCAAAGAAGAATCTCCTATTGACGAAGATGCTACGGACAAGGACGAAGAACTTCTAAAGGCTAAAGCAAGATTGCAAGAGCTGAAAGCCAGAATGAAAAAGAAATAATTTCTTCTTTTTTAGTTTTCATATTTTTCTAATTTGGTTTGGGGACTTGAAATACAGTCCCCTTCCTTTCTAACAAAACAAACATGAGCAAAAAATATTTAGCTATAATCTCAACCGACCATCATCTGTCAGAGGGAAATGCTTCTACCATAAAAGATATTTTGCTGGAAGAAATGGAAATAGCCGACAAAAAGGGTATTAAAACTCATATCTGGCTGGGTGATGTTTTTGACAACAGGGTATCCCAAAGGGAGGTGTGCCTTTCCACACTCCATGAAATATTGGAAGCGTATGATGAAAATGGACATCAAATAATCTGCATTCCCGGTAATCATGACAAAACATCCTATTCAAGTCAAAAGTCATTTCTTACAGCTTTCAAGCATCATCCTTCTTTTACTTTGGTGGAAGAATTGGACGGTATGCAGATAGAAGGGGTTTATTGCTTTTTCCTGCCATTTTTCACTGATGACATTTTACTTGACGAATTGGCAGAAATCGGGGACAAGAGAAAGAAGAACATCCTATTCGGGCACTTTGCCGTAACCGGTAGCAAGAACATGGACGGTACAGAAGTAAAAAGCGAACTAAAGCCTTCCATGTTCGAGATGTTTAAAAAAGTGTATTTGGGACACTATCATAATTACCAACGTGTAGGCAGTAACATTTACCATTTGGGAAGTGTTCAACAGAACAATTTTGGGGAAGATGAAAAGAAGGGTTTTTGGCTTCTGGATTCTGATTTGGAAGTCGATCTTATCCCTTCCACAAAAGGAACAGTATTCAAAAAACTGGAAATTGACTTAGAAGAAACACCACACAAGCAAGCGGTGGCACTTATTAACAAGTTCAAGAAAGAAAACCCTACCGCTCGTGTAAGGGTAAAGGTTTGGGGAGAACAATCTTCACTTGATGCTTTTGATAAAGATGCTTTTACAAAAGAAGGTGTGGACATCAAAAAGAAATTCAAGGAAATAGAAATAAAGGAAGTCCTTGCTCCTACCGTAGAGGTAAAGACTTTGGAGAAAAAGGATATAGAAGACAGATTTTCGTCTTTCTGCAAAGAAAACGGATATGATGAAAAAGAAGGAAAGGAAATTTTAAACAAACTGCTTTATGGCGAAGAAAAAGGAAACTAAAAAGATAGAAGAAGCTCTTGTTGTGACAGACGAACAACCTGTAGAAGAAAAGAAACCCAATCGTTTAGGTGATCTTATTTCAAGAATAGAAGATCGTTTTGGCAAGGATGCTGTGGCAGGGAAAAGGCAGGACATTGAATTTGTTCATTCCGGTTCTTACCTACTGGACGAAATACTTGGTGGAGGATGGGCAAAAGGTCGTGTTGTGGAAGCCTACGGAGGCTTTTCTTCCGGTAAGACAAGTATTGCTTTCCATTTGGCAACGGAAGTGCAGAAAACAGGAAAAGCGGTAGGATATCTTGACACGGAAAACGCTGTTGATCCAAAATACATGCAGGCGATAGGAATTGATTTGTCCCCCGACAAGTTTATCCTTTCCCAGCCTTCTACCGCAGAAGAAGTGCTTGAAATAGCAAAGGAAATGTGCAATGAAGAATCTATCGGACTTGTTGTGATCGATTCCATTGCCGGACTTGTTCCTACTGCTCTTTTGAATGGAGAGGCAGGGGACGCACATATAGGGCTTACAGCGCGTCTTTTAAGCTCCCAAGTAAATATCCTAAAGAACATCTGTAAACAGACCGGATGTATCCTTTTTTGCATCAATCAAATCCGGTCTAACATAGGCGGATACGGCGCGGCCACCACAACGCCGGGAGGGTTTGCCATTCCTTTTTATGCAAGTCAGAGAATCGAGCTTGCCCGTGTGGGTTCAGAAAAGGAAGGGGAAACACAAGTTTCCAACAAGGTGAAGATAACTTGCAAAAAGAACAAGGTTGCACCGCCTTTTAAAGCATGTCAAATCATTATCCGGTTCGGGGTAGGGATTGACAAGGTGATGGAAATTGTGAACATGGGACTTGATTTGGGTGTACTTTCCAAAAAGGGGACTTACATCTATTATGGTGAAGAAAAGATAGGGTTCGGTTTCCCGAAAACAAGAAAACGTCTTTTGGAAGATGCAAAGCTGTTTGGGAAAATCAAGAAGGATGTTCTTGATACGTTCAGAAAGAAAGAAACAACATTTGAAAACAAGGAAGAAGAAAATGAAGCCGATTAGAATTGAAGCAACAAATTTCGTGTCATTCGAACACTTTAAATACGAATTTCAAGATGGGGTAACTGCACTTGTAGGGCTGAACAAAACGGACGACAATCAAGGAAGTAATGGTAGCGGGAAAGCCTTAACAATGGATGCAGACATCCTTACTCCTAATGGGTTTGTAAAAATGAGAGAAATAAAGGTAGGAGATGTTATCCTTCATCCTTCCGGTGGGTATCAAGTAGTAAGAGCAATCCCTTTTCATGACATTGATGTTGCTTATAAGATTACGTTTTCTGACGGGACGGAAGTCAAATGCAACAGAAGTCATTTATGGAAAGTACGTTTGCATAAAGACGAAGACTGGCATGTGATCCCGCTTGAAGAAATCATGAAAAGATCGAAAGACGAAGAAGTCTTTTTTGAAGTGCCGGAATGTTTGGGTAAATCTTCCCGGAAGATGATCGCTTTTACTTGTTTGGGCGCGGAAGAACAACAGTGCATAACTGTTTCCGGTGAAGACGGCATGTTTGTCACAAACAACTACATTCCTACCCATAATTCATCCATGCAGCAAGCTGTCTATTTTGCCATTACCGGGAACAATTACCGAAGCAGTGTGGATAAAAAGCTCATTAGAAGGGGTGAGAAGGAAGCAAAAGTATTATTGGATATAGAGTGTCCAATAAGAAAAGAAACTCTCTCTATCGAGCGTATTTTGCCCTTAAAAGGAAGCAGTAAACTAAATGTGTCTTTGAACGGTAAACCGGTAGAACTTGCTACCATAAAAGACGGGAACAACTATATCCTTTCTTGGATTGCCATTTCACCGGAAGATTTAAAAAGCTATTTCCTTATCTGCAAGGAATACTACAAATCGTTCTTTAAAAGCTCCAATACAGATAAATTGGCTCTTATCAGCCGGTTTATCAATTACGACTTTTTGGATGGAGCAAAAGACATCATTCAAAAAGAACTGGACACTTTATCTTCTCAAAAACTTGCTATTCAAAGCAAAAAGGATCGTGCAGAAGGTAGCATAGAAGCACTAAAACAGGTAATAGAAGATGCTGCCAATTTTGACTTTGAAGCCGACAAACTATTTCGTATCGAAAAAAGAGAAGGTATGATAAAGTCTCTGAAAGAAGAAATTGATTCTTTCCGGTATGAAATTAGTCGTGCAGACAAAAGTATAAAAGAAAATAATTCCGCTTTGGAAGAGCTGGAGGACCTTTTGAAAGAGGAAGAAAAGAAGAAAGACTGCCTGCCTTCTACCAAAGAGATACAAGAGACAATCGAATCCGTTAAAAAGGAATTGGGAGAAGCAAAAGCAAATCAGAATGAAGTCTTGGAAATGAAAGAAGAGCTTTCAAAAATCCATGACGATTTGAAAGTGTCCCTTAGAAAAGTCCTTGTAAACTTATCCGGTGCAATTATTTGTCCAAAATGCAAGCACAAATTCCTTACATTGAAAGACACTACGCTGGAACAGGAGGAAAAGAAGAAAGTGAAAATCGGAAAGCAAGAAAAAGAAGTTATTTCTGAGATGGAATCCTTGGACGAATCTTTGAAAGAATACGAAGACCTTATTTCTTCTTTCATCCAAATAAAAAACGAGCAAGAGGATGAAATAGACAAGATTCGTCAGTCGGCACAGGAAATCAATACATCTATTTACAAGATCAATGATGATATTGAACGTACCAAAAACACTATTTCTTCTTTGGAAAGGAAAAAGAAAACCTTGTCTGAAAAGATTGAATCCAATATGTCCGACATCAAAGACAACGAAAAGCAGATAAAGGAAATCAAGAAAGAAAAGGCTACGAAAGTGGATGTGTCTTCACAAGAAAAACAAATAGAAGACATTATGCTTTCGATTGCCGGATATGATAAGGAGCTTTCCGATTTGGACGCACTTCTATTCAAGAAAAAAGAATGGATCGGCAGGTTTAAGTCTTTCAAGATGTACCTTGCATTGGAACAGTTGAAAAATATCCAATCGAGAGCTAATAACATTCTGAAAGCGGAAAACAGCGACCTTCGTATCTTAATAGAAGGATTTAAGACAAAAGCGGACGGGGACATCAAAGAAGAAATAACACCGTATGTCGTCCGGGACGAAGCGGAAAACTTTTGGTACTATAGCGGTGGAGAACGCGCAAGGGTGGAAATAGCCCTTATCATTGCTATCCAGAATATGATAAACGAAACAAACAAATGGGGAGGACTGCAATTCCTATCCATTGATGAAATCACGGAAGGGCTGTCGAAAGAAAGCCTGTATGATGTGATCGAAGCGTTGGAGTTTATCCAATATCCTATTTTGGTTACCACCCATATTTCGAATGAAAACGCTTCATGCAAAACGCTTAAAATAGTAAAGGAGAACGGCGTAAGCCGTATTGAACAATGAGTAAGGAAACAGAATTGAAATTTTATATTGGAATAGATAATGGTGTGACCGGCTCGATTGGAATAGTAGGGAAAGATC